>WNFY01000044.1_pt1 | contig 112897 bp, 103 predicted proteins | sample 5400091 | NCBI WGS metagenome assembly WNFY01 (sample SAMN13153364, study PRJNA577476) | soil metagenome | isolation source: 60 cm soil or saprolite under grassland replicate 1 | place: USA:California | collected 2016-06-15
GCTCCGAGAGCGCCAGCTCGGGCACGCAGATCTCGGAGCGACCGAGGGCGACGGGACTGGAGATGGTCCGGGCCATGGTGAGGCGTACGCGGCCGCGGTATCCCGTAGTGCGCTGCAGCTCGGCGAGGGTTGCCGCGAGGGGGCCGTCCGACACGGGCCGGCGATCGGCCAGACGGCCGACCAGAATCAAGCGGCAGGCGACGTAGTAGAGCGAGGAGCCCAGGGCGATCAGACCCCACAAGAGCACGGCGAGCAGGGGGAGGGACGGCCTGCTGGCCGAGGTTGTGGAGGTTCTGGGGGTTGTGGAGGTCGTGGAGGTGGTCCCCAGGGCCGATTCGCGTCCGGCGTCGGACGCGGGCGACTGCGAGGGCAAACTCGCGGCCGGCAGTGTGACTGCCGCCGGCGGCGACACGTCGAGCCGCGACTGGATCGTGCCGGTGACGAGCCCCGCGAGTATGGCAACTTTCCAGAGCAGCTCGGAGACCGCGGGCTCGAGGCGCCGGCGCCGCGTGACGAGCCAGACGAGCCCCAGGAGCACCGTGCTATGGATCAGGTAGGTGAGCAGCCACGCGAACATTGTCATTTGGTCTCCGGGGCGTTCGCGCTCGATCATGTCGCGGATCTTGGCGAGGTCGCCGGGGCTCACGTCGGCGTCGTTCAGGAGATGCTGCACCAGCGCGGTGACGTCGCCGTCGAACAGCCGCTCGGTCAGCTCGCCCACCATCGAGTGCTGCACCTCCTGCTCGGTCACCGCGGCGCGGTAATGGTACTGTCGGGATTGGGCGCGACGAGTGACTACGCCGCGGCGCTCGAGACGCGACAGCATCGTGGCGACGGTGGTCTGCGCGAGCCCGCGCTCGGCGTGCAGCGCTTCCCAAATGTCCTGCACCGTCGCTTCGCCCTTGTCCCAGATGACCCGCAGGATGGCGAGTTGCAGCTCGGTGAGTTGGTGGCGACCTGGCATGCTCGGTCTCGTGGTTGATCTACAGGAGTAGATTTACATGTGTAGTAGTTGACTGTCAAGTAGTGGCCAACCCCGGGGCGGTGCCCCGGGGTGAACCAGAACAGGCTGCCCTACTTGGTCTTCTGGAACAGCGGCAGGAAGCGCTCGTAGCCCTCGGCCTGCAGACGCTCCACGGGAATGAAGCGCAGCGCGGCCGAGTTGATGCAGTAGCGCAAGCCCGTCGGCGCGGGGCCGTCGTCGAACAGGTGGCCCAGGTGGGAATCGCCGTGGGCGGACCTTACCTCGGTCCGCTCCATGAAGAGGGAGCGGTCGCTCTTCTCGGTGACGTTCGCCGCCTCGAGCGGCCGCGTGAAGCTGGGCCACCCGGTGCCGGACTCGAACTTGTCGAGCGAGCTGAACAGCGGCTCCCCGGACACCACATCGACATAAATGCCGGCGCCGTGGTTGTCCCAGTACTCGTTATGGAATGGCGGCTCGGTCGCCTCGTGCTGGGTCACCTGGTACTGTAGGGGAGTCAGCGACCGCCGCAGCTCGGCGTCGCTCGGCTTGGTGTCGTGCATACTCGATCGTACCTCCGTCGACGGGGCTGCGGTGCCCCATATCTCCCGCAGGCGCCGGTCGCGCCCGCATGCCACGCGATACATCCCGTACCTGACCGGATTCTTGCGGTAATAGTGCTGGTGATACTCTTCGGCGGCGTAGAACGCCGTGGCTGGCACGATCGCGGTGGCGATGGGCCGCGCGAAGCGCCGCTCGAGCGAGCCGCGCGACGCAGCCGCCACGCGGTGCTGCAGCGTGTCACGATAGAAGATCGCCGTGTGGTACTCCGGGCCGTGATCGCAGAACTGACCGTCGGCCTGGGTGGGATCGATGTCGTGCCAGAACGCGTCCACCAGCCGCTCGTACGTGATCTTTGCGGGATCGTACACCACCTGCACCGACTCGAGGTGGCCCGTCTGGCCGGTGGACACCTGCTCGTACGATGGATGTGGCACGGTGCCGCCGGTGTAACCCACGGTGGCGGACACGACGCCCGGGACCTGGTCGAAGGCGCGCTCCATGGACCAGAAGCAGCCGCCCGCGAAGGTGGCGGTGTCGAGCGGCACGGTCGTGACGACAAGAGCGAGTAGCAGATTCATGGGCTGAACGTAGGCGGGCGCGGCGCGCGAGTGAAGCGCCGGGGCGCTTTCTTAGAGCTTTCTCACGGAGCTCACACTCCCCGCGCCGCCCGGGCCACCGTAGGTTAGGCGGCGTGCAGATTCTCCTCGTCGAGGACGACCGCGAGCTGCGGCGCTTTCTGAGCAAGGCGTTCCGCGAAGAGGGCTACGGGGTCTCGGAGGCCGACACCGGCGACCGGGCGCTGGAGCGTGCGCTGGGCGGGACGTACGGCTGCATCGTGCTCGACGTCATGCTGCCGGGGCGGGACGGCTTCAGCGTCGTGTCGGAGCTCCGGGCACGCGGCGTCTTCACGCCGGTCCTGCTGCTCACCGCCCGCGACGAGCTCGAGGCGCGGGTGAAGGGTCTGGAAGGCGGCGCCGATGACTATCTCACGAAGCCGTTCGACCTGCCGGAATTGCTCGCCCGGGTCCACGCGCTGATTCGCCGCGCCGAGCTGCGGCACCAGGACGCCACGCTCAAGGTGGGCGATCTCATGCTCGATCCGTTGACCCGTCGCGTCACCCAGGGTGAGCGCGTGGTGGATCTGAGCCCGCGCGAGTTCGCGCTGCTCGAGTTTCTGATGCGCAACGCCGGCCGCTCGGTGTCTCGCTCGCGGATCGCCGAGGCAGTGTGGAACTACCAGTTCGATCCCGAGACCAACGTGGTGGACGTGTACGTCAACTACCTGCGGAAGAAGCTGAGCTTCGGGGGCCGCACGGCGCCGATCCGCACGGTCCGCGGCGTCGGGTACCGGCTGGACGGGGCCACACCATGAGCGAGCGCCGGCTCGCCGCCGTGCTCACGCGCCGATTCACGCGGGTGGCGTGGACCGGGCTGGCGGGCTACGCGCTGCTCGTGGTGGCGCTGTTTGCCGCGGCCGCCGAGATGGCGGTGCGTCGCTCGCTCGAGCACTCCGCCGACCTCACCCAGTCGCTGCTCGGCGCCTATCGCGATTCGACCAGCGAGCCCGGGGGCGTGATGCCGTCGGCGCTCGCGGACCAGCTCGTGGCCATGGGGGGCCAGGTGGTGATCACCCGCACCACTACCGCCGCCGGCGGAAAGCAGCAGGTCTACTTCGTGTCGCCCGACATGCCGGCGAAACGGCTCGAAGGCCTGCCGGCCAACGCCTCGCCTGTCGACGTGCGCCGCGCGCTGCTCGCCGCCATCGCGCAGCGGTCCCGCTGGCGCTATCGCGTGCTGCACCGCTCGGCCGGCGCCTTCGACATCTACGTCGTGGCGAGCCGGGAATCGTACGTGGTCGCGTTGGGCGCGCTCGCGGCCGCGGCGGCGCTGCTGCTCCCCGGCGCTGGGCTCGCCGTCGCGCGCGGCGCCCGTCAGGCCGTGGCCGGCGCGCTGCGGCCGCTCGAGCGCGTCGCCGCCGAGACGCGCGCCATCGGTCCCGCGGAGCTGGGCACGCGCCTCACCAGCCCGACGGGGCAGACGGAAGTGACCGAGCTGGCGGACTCGGTCAACCGCATGCTCGAGCGGGTCGATCGCGCGCACCGGGCGCTGCAGGCGTTCACGGCGGACGCGAGTCACGAGCTGCGCACGCCGCTCACCCACCTGCGCGCCCGGGTGCAGTGGGCGATGGCCGAAGGCCGCACCGAGGGGGAGATGCGCGAGGCGCTCGCAGCGATGGAGCGCGTCCTCGACCAGACCGCCAAGCTGGTAGAGGAGCTGCTGCTCATCGCCCGGGGTGAGAACCGCCAGCTGGCGCTGGCGCACGCGCCGTTCGAGCTCGGCGCCGTGGTGAACGAGGTGCGCGAGATCACGGAAGCGATGGCGCTCGAAAGAGAGCTCGCCGTGGGCGCGACGCCGTCGCCGCCGCGCTGGGCGCTGGGCGACGCCGACCGCACGCGCCACATCCTCCTGAACCTCGCGTCCAACGCCGTCCGCTATACGCCGAGCGGCAGCATCACGTTCGCGCTCGAGCGCAACGGCAAGATGGTGGGGGTGAGCGTGCGAGACACGGGGCCGGGCATCGCCGCGGAGCATGTGGAGCGGATCTTCGACCGCTTTTTCCGCGTCGATCAGTCGCGCAGTCGCGATCTCGGGGGCACCGGGCTCGGACTGGCGATCGCGCGCCTCCTGGCCGAGCTGCAAGGCGGCCATATCACGGTCGACTCGTCCCCCGGCGCCGGCAGCACCTTCACCGTGTGGCTGCCCGCGGCGGAGTCCCCGCCCGGTCCGTGACGGCTGACCTGCTGCGCCGGAGTGCGTTCGACCGCTCCCCAGCAGGCACTCTCCGACCGCGAGGCCAGGGGCGCGCTTGCGCCCCTGCCCTCGGGGGGGAGCGTCAGAACGCGGCGAGTCCCCTGGTGCCGGCGGGAAGGCCGCCGATCGGCTCCAGCGGGGTGAGGTGGCCGTCCCGCTCGATGCGGAACGGGTGGATGGTCGGGGAGCCGCCCGTCCCCAGCACGTACAGGTAGCGGCTGTTTCCGTTCAGCGCGATATCGTTCACGCCACCACTGATCACCGCGCTCGCCCCGTTTGCGTCGATGAGACGGATCCTGCCACGGGGCGTGACGGAGAAGCCTGAAACCGAGCCGCTCCCGTTGCCGGTGAAGCCGAGGCGCCCGTCGTTGGTCACGACCGCCCAGCACGGCGCGCCCTGGTGCGTGAGCACGGCACTACTCACGACCGCCAGATCGCCACCCCTTCCCAGGATGTACGACGACGCCGAGCCCGGGGCCGCGGCTTCGGACACGAGCAGCACATCATGCTGGCCGAACGCGAAGCCGAACGGCGTCCCGCCGGCGGAAGTGAACGAAGTGCGCGCGCCCGCCGCGCCGTTCGCGTCCACCGCGTACACGTCCAGCAGACTGGTGTTCTTCTCGGTGACGACCAAGCGGCGACCATCGGGGCTGAACGACACCTCCGCCGGCCCGACGTTGCTGCCCGAGAGCGAGCGGGTGGAGCCGGGGACCGGCGTGAGCCCGCCGGTGGTGCCGACGCTGAACCCGCTGATGTTGCCGTCGCCGCCCGCGTTCAGCACGTACAGCAGGTTGCGGTGCACGGTGACGCTGATCGGCAGCGTGCCGCCCGAGGCGGTGCGGCTCGCGAGCGTAAGCTCCGCGCCGCGCGCCGCGAACACCGACACGTCGTTGGAGCCCGCGTTGACGGCGAACAGCCAGCGCCCGTCGTCGCTCAGCGCGACGGCGCCCTGCGAGCCCAGCGCGGCGCCCGTGCCGGTTCCGCCGGTGGCCACCGTGCCGGCGGCGCCGAGCGTGCCGTCGGCGGCGCGATCGAAGACGGCGACCGCGTTGCCCGCGACCTGATTGGTGAGCGTGTAGACGGCGCGCCGCCCGTCGTCGCCGCCGGCGCGCTGCGCCTCGAGCGAAGTCGTGAACGACGCAGCCGGGCTCGTGATGCTGCGGTCTTGCTCGCACGCGGCGAGCGCCGCCGTGGCGAGTGCGAGGAATGCGAGTCGTGTGGCCATGGAGCGAAACCTCCCGAGAGTGGGTGATCCGGAAATCCCCTAGCCTCGGGGAAGTAACGTCGGCTCGCGGCACAACGGACCTGCCGCGCGCGGGCCATGAGAGGCTTCTCATACTCCTCTCACGACCTGCTTGCTCCGCCGTCTCACCTGGACTAGCATCGAGCCGATGACCGCCAGTCCCGAGCCCCCGTTCGGTATCGTCCGTGTCGCTCCGTTCGCCGGCTTCGTTCACCGGTTCGACGATCTCATCGGGTCCGCGACCACGATGGCCCTCTACTTCATCCATTCACGCCGCTGGCGCGAGAATCACGACGCGGCCATCAAAGGCTTCCTGCGTCGTCCCGGCACGACACTGGAAGCGTTTCTCCCCGATCTCGAGAGCCACGAGCTCATGTTCTCGCTCGGCAAGCATTTCGAGGACGGGCCCCTGATCCCGGCGCTGGTCGCCGATGCCTACCGCTACTTCGCGCGGCTGGCGAGAGACTTCGGCAAGCCCGCCCACGTCTGGCTGTTCGATCGCTACCCGACCTACTCCTTCTACCGGTTCGACGAGCGCGCGGTGATCGCCCTGTATTCCAACACCACCGCCAAGAAGGAGCTGCCGGCGTTCGAGGTCACCGCGCACGGCATTCTGGGAAAGTTCCTCGCGGCCGACATGGACGACCTCAGGAAAGAGTGTCGCAAGCGGGCCCCGCCGGATCTGGAAATCGTGATCGCGAACGCCGTGCCGTGACTCGCCTCGGGAACGACATCGCGCAGCGGCGACTCGCCAATCAACAGCTCCTCACCTCGACCCTCACCGACCCGGCCGGGGTGGTACGTCGGCTCGGCGCCGTTCAGGCGCAGGACTACGCCGGCGCGAAATGGGGCGTCGGCGCGCGGACCCGAGGGGCCGTCGATGCCGTGGTCGAGCGCGCCGTGAGCGACGGATCGATCCTCCGCACCCATATACTGCGCCCCACCTGGCACTTCGTCGCACCGGCCGACATCCGCTGGATGCTGGCCCTGACCGCCGCTCGCGTGAAGTCGGCGATGGCCTACCATGACCAGCAGCTGGGACTCGACGCCGCCACGTTTCGGAGGAGTCGCACCGCGCTCACGCGCGCGTTACGGGGCGGCGGGCAGTTCACCCGCGCGGAGCCCGCGCAGGTGCTGCGCCGGGCGCGGATCGGCCTGACGGAATCGCAGCGCCTGGGCCAGCTGTTGATGCGCGCGGAGCTCGACGGCATCGTGTGCAGCGGAGCGCGCCGGGGCAAGCAGGCGACATATGCGCTGCTCGAGGAGCGCGTCCCGCCCGCCGCGCCGCTCGAGCGCGACGCGGCGCTGCTCGAGCTGACCTTGAGATACTTCGCGACGCGCGGGCCGGCCACGCTGAAGGATTTCGCCTGGTGGTCGGGCCTGACGCAGGCGGACGCGGGGAGGGGCGTGCAGATCGCCGGGCGCCGCCTGACGCGCGAGGTCATCGGCGGCGAGCGGTACTGGTGCGACCCGTCGCGGCGACCGCCGCGCCGGCGCGCACCCACCGCCTATCTGCTGCCCAACTTCGACGAGTACCTCGTCAGTTTCGAGAATCGCAGTGCGATCGCTGAGCGGCTGTGCTCGACCGGGATCATGACCGGCCGCGGTGCCCTGTTGGCGCACGCCATCGTGGTCGACGGTCAAGTAGTTGGCGGGTGGAAGCGGACGCTGACCAAGACGGCCGTAGTCGTCGACCTGCGCCTGCTCGTGGATCTCACCCGGTCCGAACGGGAGGCGGTGCGGGAGGCCGCGCAGGCGTTCGGCGCCTTTCTCGAGCTGCCGGTGGCGCTGCGCGGCCTCTGAGCTGCCCTCCCCCCCCCACGTCGACGTTCGGGCGGGATGATGTCAGAACGTCGTGGGGACGCCCTCTGCCACCATGACCACCTGCTTGCCCCAGCGCTGCTCGAACCACTCCGGGTGCTCGGTGTGCACCGGCAGGATCCGCCGCGCGCCGATCTCCTCGATCAGGCCCTGCAAGGCGGGTCCATCGATGTGCCCCGACGCGTGATACGGCCCCTGCTCCGCGCCCGGCAGCCCGCCCACCTTCCGCAGCGCGAAGTGATCGAGCCAGTTGGTGAGCCGCTTGGCGTCGATCTCCTGCTCCTCGCTGTGCGCCTCGGAGCTCGAGTAGATGTAGGTCCCGCCTGCCGGCTCTAAATCGACCAGGTTGGTGATGTCCCAGTACGACAGGCAGAGGATGTACGCCCCGGGCTCGCGCCGCACGTCGGCCGCCTTCACGAAGTTCGCGGCGAAACGCTGGCGCACGTCCTTCTCCCAGTTCGGTACCGTACCGAGCGGCTCGTCGAGGATCGCCAGTCCGCCGGAGGCGGGGTGGGGGATGTTGGGGTCGATGACGTGGAGATGCTCCAACATGTAGGCGTCCTTGGTCGTCACCACGAGCCGCCGGCCGCGCGCCGTGGCGATGTCGCGGAAGGTCCGCAGCCGCTCGATGTTGCGCGCCGTGAAGTCGGCGATCACCACGCCGCCCGCCTGCCGCACCACGTCGTCCGCCGCCTGGTGGACCTCGGGCTCCGTCACGGCGCCGCTCTGGTCCACCCGTGTTCCCTCGATGATGAGCAGCGCCGGCTCGAGCGCCCGTGCCGCTTTCACGAACTTCTCGGTGCGCTGCCGCGAATGGCCGTGCATGCGGAGATCGCCGCTGTAGATCACCCACCCGATCGGCGTCTCGATCCCCCAGGCGCCCGACCCCGGAATCGAGTGATCCACCCGCCAGAACCTGACGCCGAGCTCGCCGAGCCGCCGCCCGTCCAGGAGCTCGAGCGGCGCCGACTGGATGCTGGTCCGCTCTCCCGGCACCCAACTCCAGAAGCCGGCGAGCTGCGCGATCGCCACCGCGGGATCGGTGACGTCGGTGCCATCGGTCGCGATGTAGTGCTTGCGCTGAATGCGGGGGGCGCCGCGGGCGGCTTCGAGCACGTCTCCCTTCGAGGCGCGGGGCACGAGGTAGTTGAACTCTCCGTCGACGCCCGTGGGCTTCGGGTCCTGGAGGCACTTCCCGATCAGCGCCGTGGTGAGTCCTGTGTACACCGGAATATCCTCACGCAAGAACCCCATCGAGCCCACGTGGTCGACGTGTCCGTGAGACAGCAGCACGCCGTCCGCGCGGTCCACGGTGCGATACTGCGGGTGACTACGATACCGCGCCCACAGCCCCGGATCATGGGCCGAGAGATCGCCACGATACAGGCCTTCGAGCGGCGGGATGAGGCCCATCCGGAGATAGTCGCGCAAGCCGAGCGTCGCGCCCCGGGGTTGCACGAACTCCTCGAAGAACCGGCCCGTGGGCCCGAACCGCATGCCGAAGTCGAGCAGCCAGCGGCGCGCGGGCCACTCGACGAGAATGCGGTTCCCCCCGATCTCTCCGGGGGCGCCGCCGTACACGGTGATGGAAAGGCCTGCGGTTTTCGGCACAGTGAACCTGATGATTTACTGACCCCGGGCGCAAGCCCGGGGTTCACGAAGCCTTTGCACTCCCGCTCGCCGGGAGCATCTTCCCGTCCATGAACCAGATCCGATCCGCCTCGCTGCTCGGCTCGTTCGCGATCGCCCTCGTCGTGGCGGTCCCGGCACCATCTCAGACCGTTCCGCCGGGCACGTACGGCGCGCTGCGGTGGCGCCTCATCGGCCCACACCGCGGCGGTCGCGTGCTGGCCGTAGCGGGAGTTCCCGGCGACGCCACCACGTTCTACTTCGGAGCCGTGGACGGCGGCGTGTGGCGCACTCGGAACGCCGGCGTCACCTGGGAGCCGCTGTTCGACGACCAGCCGATCGCCTCCATCGGCGCGTTGGCCCTCGCGCCCTCGGACCCGAACGTTATCTACGTGGGGACCGGCGAGGCTTCGATCCGCTCCGACATCACTTATGGCGCCGGCGTCTACAAGTCCACCGACGGCGGTGCCCACTGGCACGCGCTCGGCCTCAGCGACACGCGGCACATCGGGAAGGTGCTGATAGATGCCCGGAATCCCGACGTTGTGCTCGTCGCGGCGCTGGGACACGCCTACGGCCCCAACCCCGAGCGCGGCGTGTTCCGCTCCACCGACGGCGGGCGCACCTGGACCAAGGTGCTGTACAGGGATCCCGATACCGGGGCCATCGACCTGGCGGCGGATCCCGCCGATCCGCGAGTGGTGTACGCCGCCTTGTATCAGGCCCGCCGCACAGCGTGGGAGCAGTACCCGCCGGACGAAGGACCCGGGAGCGGGTTGTACAAGTCGGCGGACGGCGGGGCCACCTGGACGCCCGTCACCGGTCACGGCCTCCCCGTCGGTCCGCTCGGCCGCATCGGTCTCGCGGTCGGCCGCGGCGGACGGGTCTATGCGCTGATCGGCGCGAAGGCGGGCGCCGGGCTGTACCGCTCCGACGATGGCGGTGCGACGTGGCGCCTCGTGGGGAGCGACCCGCGACTGACGAGCCGCAACTGGTACTTCTGCCGGGTCACGGTCGATCCCGAAAACCCCGACGTCGTGTACGTGCCCAACGTGTCGCTCCTCAGATCCAGTGATGGCGGTAAGACGTTCGCCGTGCTCAAGGGACAGCCGGGCGGGGACGACTATCATGAGTTGTGGGTCGATCCCCGGAGTCCGACGCGCATGATCGTGGGCAGCGACCAGGGCGCGGTGATCACGCTCGACGATGGCCGGACCTGGAGCAGCTGGTACAATCAGCCCACGGCACAGTTCTACCACGTGGTCACGGACGACGCCTTCCCCTACCGCGTCTACGGCGCCCAGCAGGACGCGGGCACCGCCGGGGTGACGAGCCGCAGCGATTTCGGGGAGATCACGTTGCGTGACTGGGCCCCGGTGGGCGCGGGCGAGAGCGGCTACATCGCCCCCGACCCGCTCGATTCCGCCATCGTCTACGGCGGCGACACCTACGGCGGCGTGCATCGGTTCGACCGGCGCACGGGCCAGTCGCAGGACATCTCGCCCTGGCCCGTGTCGACCTTCGGGGTACCGATGCCGCAACGGAAATACCGTTTTACGTGGACGTCGCCGCTGGTGTTCGACCGCGTCGATCGGCACGCGCTCTACCTTGGCGCCCAGATGGTGCTGCGCACCAGAGACGGCGGCCTCCACTGGGAGGCGATCAGCCCCGACCTGACGCGTGCCGGCGCGACCACGGGCGCGAACGCCGCCGGACGGGGCTACGGAGTGGTGTACGCCATCGCCCCGTCGCCGCGCGCCGCGGGGTTGCTCTGGGTCGGGACGGACGACGGACTGATCCACCGGACCAGCGACGCCGGCCGACACTGGCAGGACGTGACGCCCCAGGGCCTCGAGCCCTGGAGCACCATCAGTTGGCTCGAGGCGTCGCCCTTCGACACAGCCGTCGCGTACGCCGCCGTCGACCGCCACCGGGTGGACGACTTCGCGCCGTACATCTACCGGACCCGCGACGGGGGTGCGCATTGGACGCGGAGCGACCAGGGGATCGCGCCGCAGGCGTACGTGCAAGCGGTGCGCGCGGACCCCGTCCGTGCGGGGCTCGTGTACGCGGGCACCGAGACGGGCGTGTACGTGTCGTTCGACGACGGCGACCACTGGCAGTCGCTGCAGCTCAATCTGCCGGTGGTGTCGGTGCGGGACCTCGCGGTCCACGGCCGTGACCTGATCGCGGCCACACACGGTCGCTCGTTCTGGGTGCTCGACGACATCACCCCGCTGCGCCAGATGGGGGACTCCGCGCTGCGCGCCCCTGTCTACTTGTTCGCTCCGGCACCGGCGGTCCGGGTGCGCCGCAGCGTCAGCAATGACACGCCGCTGCCGCCGGAAGAGCCGCACGGCACGAACCCGCCGGCCGGGGCGGTGATCGATTATCTGCTGCGAGCCGTGCCCGATGGTCCTGTGACTCTCGAGATTCGCGACTCGCGCGGTGGTCTCGTCCGCCGCTTCTCGAGCGACGACCGTGCGACGCCCCCGGTGGAGCCGCCGCAGATCGCCGTCGAATGGTTGCCGCGCCTCGAGCCACCCACGCGCAATGTCGGGCTCAACCGCTTTGTGTGGGACCTGCGCTATCCTCCACCCCCCGCCGCGCGCTATGGCTACAGCATTGCCGCTATCGCCGGCCAGGGAACCGTGGCCGAGCCGCAGGGACCGCTGGTCTTCCCGGGGGTTTACGAAGTCCGGCTCGGCGTCGGCGGGCAGACCTACACCCGGTCGCTCCGGGTCGAGCTCGATCCGCGGGTCCACGTCGCCGACTCGGGCGTCGTCGCCCAGCTGCGCCTTGGCCTCGACATCTGGAACGCCATGGCCGAGCAGCACGCGCTGGCCGGGAGCCTGCGCAGCGCGCGCGACCAGATCAGCGCACTGGCGGCTCGATCGCTCGACCGCGCGACCCGTGCGTCGCTCACCGTGCTCGACGGGCAGGTCGACAGCCTGGCGCGCGCGGTGGACGGCGCGGGCGACGAGCTGGCCGGGCTCGAGACCGCGGTGGAGAGCGCCGATCGCGAGCCTACCGAGCAGGCGCGGGCCGTGTTCGTTGCACAGCGTGAGCGCGTGGGGGGCGCGTTGCGCCGCTGGCAGCAGCTGCTCACGGCCGAGCTGCCCGCACTCAACGCGCGGCTCGGGCGCCAGCGGGCGCCGGCGGTTCACATCGAAGAGCACGTGCCGGACACAACCGCGGGCCCGTGGTAAAGCGGAAGTGCTATTGCGGCTCGATGCGTGACACGGGGTGAATCTCGTTCCACCGCTTGTGGTTCTTTTCCCGCACGAAGGTTCCCGTGATCGCGACGTGCGTGCCGAGGGGCGGAATGATCGTGTGGTCGGTGAATCCCGCACAGGCGGGCTGCGCGTCGCTCTGCGTGACGGTATAATGGCACACGATCTCGAACACGAGATTGCCGGCTTCGTCCGACCGATTGCCGGCGTTGATCAAGCTCGCGAACTGCGAATCGACCTGCAGCCACCCGTGGGTGTCGCCGTCCGGCTCATGACGCACGCCGTCGGGCTCGTGGTGCGCCTGGCCCGCGGTGGCGTCGACGATCATGCCCGTTACGGTGACACAGTCCTGCTGCACGAGCAGGCGCGACGGATGGTAGACGTGCTGCCACAAACTGTCCCCACACCCCACCATGCTCGCCGAGCCCGGCACCCCGGCGCCGGAGGGAAGCGGCGCCGCCGGCGGGGCGGGCAGGGCGGGCGGAGTGACGCTCACGCGCACGTCACGACCCCAGACGTACCCCTCTTCTCCGGCGCCCGTGCGGACGTGGTAGTACTCGCTCTCGGGGGTGGCTTCGAGCAGGGTCAGGGGCGGCTCGGATGGCGTGAGGAGCCGTATGGTAGGGTATTCGGTCGAGGGATCGGGGCGCAGGTTGACGTTGTGGACGACAGTCACCGTCTGACCGGACGCCGCCCTCGTCCAGCACGCCACCGCGATGAGGCTGATCCGCAGCCCGATCATCCCACGCACGTCCGCTCGTTGCTCCCGATCTAGAAAAAAATAAACGTGATGGCGACGAACAGCGGTAGCAGAATCCCACAGCTGTAGGCCATGTACCCGAAGAACGAGGGCATCTTGATCCCGTTCTCCTCGGCTATGGCCTTGACCATGAAATTGGGCGCGTTCCCGATGTAGGTGTTCGCGCCCATGAACACCGCCCCCGTGGAAATCGCGGCGAGCAGGCGCGCCGCGCCGGGATCGAGCGCCAGCGCGCCGATGAAGCGCCCCTGCGCCGGCACGCCTTCGAGACCGGCCGCGCTGGCGACGAAGGCCAGGTAGGTCGGAGCGTTGTCGAGCACGCTCGACAGCGCGCCCGCCGTCCAGAAGAACTCCCAGGGCTGGTTCACCCCGAACCGCAAGCCCAATACCGTGCGCGCCCCCTCGCTCCAGCCGTTGAGGATCTCGAGCACGGGCGCCATCGTCACGAAGATCCCGGCGAACAGCACCGCCACCTCGACGATCGGGCCGAACGTGAACGCGTTGCGCTCGCGGTTCTCGCTCGGCGTCGCGCCGTAGGCGGTGAGAGCGAACGCCACGAGGACGACCTCCTGAGCTCCCGCGGCCCAGGGCCGTCCCGCGGCCGCGGCCTTACCGGCGGCGATGATCGTCAGGAGCACGGCGCCGAGCGCGGCCACGGAGACCCCGCCCTGGATCCGCAACGGCTCGTGCACCATGACCTGCTCGAGCTGCGAGCCGGGGCGCCGCCGCTCTTCGCGGTCCAGGGCCCACTGATCCCACACGTTGAAGATGACGAGCAGCGAGGCCGTCATTGTGAGCCACTGCGGCCACAGTCGCAGGGTCCACTCGAACGGCACGCCCTTCAGGAAGCCGAGCAGGAGGGGCGGATCGCCCACGGGGGTGAGCAGGCCACCACAGTTCGAGACGAGAAAGATGAAGAAGATGACGATGTGCGCCGTGCGCTGCCGGCTCCTGTTGGCCCGCAACAACGGCCTGATCAGCAGGACCGAGGCCCCAGTGGTGCCCAGGAGGTTCGCGAGCACCGCTCCCAGTCCTAGCATCCCCGTGTTCACGAGCGGCGTGCCCGAGAGCGAGCCCTGGATGTGAATGCCACCGGTGATCACGAACAGCGCACCGATCACGATGATGAACCCGACGTAGTCGTGCATCTTGTCCGCCAACACCACCCGGCCGGGCTCCCCCAACGCTATCCCCAGCTGCCACAGCACCGGGAGCGAGAGCGCGACCGCGACGATGGCCTTGTTGCCGTTCGGATGCCACCAGCGCGGGGCGACGAGCGGCAGCACGGCGATCGCCGCGAGCAACGCCACGAACGGCAGGGCGCTCACGAGTGGGAGTTGGGCCCCCAGCATGGGGCCGGACACTAGGCCGCACGGGCGGGACGGTCAAGCCTGACGCCGCCGAGCCTCCCGCCGGAAGCTCCGTGCGCTTACCATTCAGATGGCGCTGTGACGTACGCGCCCCCTGCCGGGAGCGGTCCATCCCCTTCGGTGGACCGAGGCGTTGCCCAAACGGCCCCCCCGCGGCGGTTCCTCCACCAATGGGTGCGCGTGCATGTCGGACCTCACGACCGAAATCCTGGCCCTCAAGGCCGAACGGCGGGCGGCGATCCTGGCCCACAACTACCAGCGACCCGAGATCCAGGACGTGGCCGACGTGGTCGCCGACTCGCTCCGGATGGCGCGGCGCGCCAGCGAGCTCGATGCGCCGCTGCTCGTCATCTGCGGCGTCCACTTCATGGCCGAGACGGCCGCTATCGCCAATCCCGACAAGCGCGTGCTCATCCCCGACCCGGATGCCGGGTGCTCGCTCGCCGCCACAATCGAGGCGCGAGACGTGCGCGCCTGGCGCGCCACGCATCCCGACGGTTTGGTCGTCGCTTACGTGAACTGCAGCGCCGCCGTGAAGGCCGAGGCCGACTACTGCTGCACCTCGGGCAACGCGGTGGCGGTCGTGGAGGCACTGCCGCCCGACGTCCCGGTACTGTTCGTGCCGGACTTCTTCCTGGGGAGCCACGTGCGCCGCGTGACGGGGCGCCCCATCGAGGTCTGGATGGGGGAGTGTCACGTGCACGCGGCGCTCGGCCCCGGAGACGTGGAGGCTAAGCGGCGCGAGCACCCGGATGCCGAATTCCTGGTGCATCCCGAGTGCGGCTGCGTGACGAGCACCATGTATTCCGCGGCGGCGGACGGCGACGTCGCCGCCGGCCGTACCCACATCGTCTCGACCGAAGAAATGACGCGGCGGGCGCGGACCTCGCCGGCGCGACGCTTCGTGGTCGCGACCGAGACGGGCGTGCTGTACCGGCTGCGCCGCGAGAACCCCGACAAGGAGTTCTACCCGCTGGCGGAGTCGGCCGAGTGCCGCTTCATGAAACAGATCACGCTCGAGAAGCTGCGCGACTCACTGCGCGACCTGAAGCACGAGGTGACCGTGCCCGCCGCCGTTGCCGGGCGGGCGCGGCGTGCGATCGACCGGATGCTGGCGATTGGCTGAGTCGCCGCACCGCGACGCGGTCCGCCGGGCCCTGGAGGAAGACCGCGCCGCGGACGACGTCACCACCGCTCTGCTCGGCGCCGCAGCCCGACGGCCCGCGTGCGCCCAGTTCGTCGCCGAGGGCCGCTTCGTGGTCGCGGGCCTCCCGATCGTCGCGCTCGTGTACACGGAGCTCGACCCCGAGGCCCGCGTCGAAGCGCTGTGCGCCGACGGAGCATGGGTGACCGCGGGTGCCGTGCTCGCACGCGCCGGGGCGAGCGCGGCAACGTTACTCTCGGGCGAGCGGGTCGCCCTCAACTTCCTGCAACGCCTGTCGGGCATCGCGACCGTCACACGTCGCGTGGTCGAAGCCGTCGAGGGAACACGCTCGCGGATCACGCACACGCGCAAGACCACGCCGGGCCTGCGCGCGCTCGAGACCTATGCGGTGACGGTGGGCGGCGGGGTGGAGAATCGCCACTCGCTCGCCGGTGCCGTGCTCTGGAAGGACAACCACTGGGCGTTGCTCGGGTCGGGAGATCTTGCCCGGGCGCTGCAGGCGGCCCCATCCGGACTGGCGGTGGTCGTCGAGGTCGAGAACGACGCGCAGCTCGAGCGGGCCCTCGCCGCCGGCGTGCGCCACATCCTGGTCGATAATCAGCCGCCCGAGCGTGTAGCCGCGTGGGTGCGGCGTGCCGGGCCGGAGGTGACGGTCCAGGCGTCGGGCGGCATCACGCCCGAGACGGCGCGCGCCTACGCGGAGGCGGGAGCCCACTTGATCTCGATGGGCGCCCTCACCCACTCCGCGCCCGCCGCGCCGATCCGGGTGGATATGCTCCCTGGGGTCGACTGACCCCGGGCGCAAGCCCGGGGTTCAAGCAGACCGGCCTTTCTTCCGGTCCGCACCCTCCTCGTGCTGCGGCTGCTGCGTGGCGATATAGGTGACGGCGTCCCACGCGTTGTGAATGCCGATGAACAGCAGGAACAGCGCCGTCGCGCCAATGACCAGCAGAGTGCGCGGCGGATCGCGCTGCAACACGACCGCCGCCACCAGGAGCGTCACGTAAGCGACGAGTGGAAAGGCGCAGTGCCACAGCCAGTCTTCTAGCACCGGTACGTAGCGCAACGGCCTGAGCGCCCGCCGGATGACGACCGCCATGTACACGATGCCCGCCACCCCCAGGGCGTCGAGGGCGAGCCCGGCGTTTGCGATCGCCCGCCACGGCACGCTGAGAATCGCCGATATCAGCAGCGCGGCGCAGAAGTGGACCACCGTGGGCGTCCCGAACGCGCCCACCTCCGGGCCGATGGAGCGCGCCTCGGCACCCAGCACGACCACCACGAATTGCAGACCCGTCAACGCCGCGGCCGACGAGCCGACGATGACGTAGAAGTTCTCCCAGGCGGCGAACGGCGACACGACGGTTGGTTCCACGATGGATCTCCCTTTCTCGGGTGAACAGCTCGACCCGCGCATCTCAGTGCGCGCCCGCAACAGCGATCATCGTCCTCGAGCGGTGGCGCGGCGCGGGCGCGTCGGGTGTGCGTACGACAACTGTCGTGACCGACGCGCAGCGGCGCGGTGCCGCAACGCCAATCGTATCTCTCGGTCCTTCAACGTGCTTCGTTCTGCAATGTCGCTGGCACTGCCCTTGCCTCCTTGCTCGGTCGTGCAGTGTGTGACACGAACCCTACACTGGCGGGAATCGTCAACAGAGAGGGCAGAACGCCATGATGCGAGAACACGGAACCCTGATCGTCTGGCCGAGCCTCCTTGCGGCCGGACTGCTGGCCGCGGCGTGTACCGACCAGCCGAACGTCAACATGGCGCCGAAGCGCCCGAGCTTCTGGTTCACGCCACCCCCGGCACAGTGCGTCACCGGGAAGTGGACGGGCGGTGGGCGTATCGACCCCACAGGCAACCGGGCGGCGTCAAACTACGATAACGTAGATGAACTAGCCGGAGGCCAACCCGCAGCCCCGGACCCGGCCCCTTACATGACCGGCAAGGTCACGTTCGGGTTCAACGTGTTTCTCGGGCAGGATGCGAACGGGAACTGCATCGTGAAGAAGGGCGAGATCGAGGTCAACGGTCACGCCTTGAAGATCGCCTGGCACGTGTCGATCCACGACGGCGTGGATGCGTACGACGGGCGGCCCGTGTTTGCCAACGAGTTCTCCGATGGGCATCCGGGCGGCGTATGTGTCGTCGTGGGCGTACCGGACAACTTCATGACGGCGCGCGAAAAAGGGCCGGGCGCGACGGAACCCTCTGAACTGACGCAATTCGAGGTGTGCGACAACGATCGTGGCGGTCGGCAGAACACCCGCAGCGATGCCATGCGCTGGCGGAGCGAGCATCACGGGGACACCGGCCTCACGTACTTGAAGGGCGGTAACGTCGTGGAGCACGGGTCGTGAGCGGACGGCACCATCCAAGCTCATTAGCCATGGGAATCCAAGGAAGGAGTGAACAGATGAACGGCAAGAGCATGCATTGGGTGAACCACCTCGCGGCCCTCGGGCTCGTCGTCGGGCTCGTGGCTGGGCTCGCGGCGGTGGGTAGCGCCCAATCGGTGGGTGGCCAGGCGTACAGCACGTACGTCAACACGCCACTCGGTTCTAGTGCCCAGTCGCCAATGGCGCTGCTGCCGGCGGTCTCGGGCACCGACGGCGCGGAGGCAGATGCCGAAGGCGGCGCGATGAGCGTCGCGGGCGCGCTATCGTCCGATTTCCTCAACAGCATCACGTCGGGCGAAATCGGCGCCGCTGAGGCGGGCGCGCAGAGCACCTCGAGCGCGGCGAGCGTGAACATCCTGAACGGGCTGATCACGGCGGATGAAGTGGTCGCCAACGTCATGAGTAGCGCGAGCCAGGATGGTGCGTTCAGCAGCGCCGACGGCTCGACGTTCACGAACCTGGCGATCGCCGGTGTGGGGTCGCTCTCGGGCGACTCGCCCATCACGCCCAACATGAACATCAGCCTGCCGGGGGTCGGCTATGTGGTGCTGAACGAGCAGATCCCCTCGGGCGACGGCGTGTCGAGCAGCGGCCTGACGGTGAACATGATCCACGTGTACCTGCAGAGCATCACGGGTGGGATCGTGGATCCGCTCACCGGCCAGGTGATCGGCGGTATCACGACGACCACCGGCGAGATCATCGTCGGGTCCGCCACGAGCTCGGTCGGGCCCTGAAGCAGGGGTGGTCCTTCGATCGTAGTGGGAGCCGTCCGGCTTGCCGGACGGCTCTTTGCATTCCCGGCCGAGACTCGCGCTACCTTTAGGATCAACGCCCATGCCCACCACCTTCACCCGCTTCCCGAGCCCGCTCGGCGAGCTAAGGGAATGTTCTTTCCGCTGCCCCGCAACCGCGTGACACCCGAGGAGCAGCCGGAGTGGGTGGAGGACGACGGCGGCGGGCCCGCGGGCGCGTTGCTCACTCGCGTCCGCCGGCAATTGACCGAGTACTTCGACGGGAGCCGCACGAGCTTCGACCTGCCCCTCGACGCCGCCGGATCGGCGTTCGAGCGACGTGTCTGGGATCTGCTGCGCACCGTCCCGTACGGGGCCACCACCAGCTACGGCGAGCTGGCGCGCCGTCTCGGCGATCCGCGCGCGACGCGCGCGGTGGGCGCCGCCAACGGTAAAAACCCCATCCCCATTATTGTCCCTTGCCACCGCGTGGTCGGGGCGCGCGGCGAGCTCAAAGCCCGGGGATGCCTCTGGCCAGGAGCCCTGCATGCCCGTCAAACGCAAGCTGCGGCGCACCGATCCCCACCGCGCCCTGCGTGACCACGTGATCGAGCTGCTGCGCGGCGGTCATGCCCATGTCACGCTCCGGGAGGCGATCGGCGATTGGCCGGTCGCGCTTCGGGGCACCCGGCCCGCGGGGCAGCCCTTCACGCCGTGGCGCCTGCTTGAGCACGTCCGCATCTCGCAATGGGATATCGTCGAGTTCACGAAGAGCGCGGAGCACATCTCCCCGAAGTGGCCCGCGGGCTACTGGCCCGAGCAGGACGCCCCGCCCGATGCGGCCGCCTGGGACACGAGCGTGGCGCAGGTGGAGCGGGACCTCCGCGCCGTGGAGCGCCTCGTGGCCGACCCCAAGACCGACCTGTTCGCCCGTATTCCGCACGGCACCGGCCAAACCGTACTGCGCGAGGCGTTGGTGCTCGCCGACCACAACGCGTACCATCTCGGCCAGCTCGTGCTGTTGCGACGACTGCTCGGTGCCTGGAAGAAAGACTAGGGCCCGCTCACTCGACCGCCGCGGCCTGTACTTCCAGTCCGATTTCCTCGAGGAACGTGCTTCCCCCTGCCTCCATTCCGGACCGGCGCTCGACCCGCGTCAGGACCAGCCGCTCCCGCGCCCGGGTCATCCCAACATACAGGAGACGCCGCGCCTCCTCGATCTCGGCCTGCCGCTTCTCGGTCGACTCGCGGTAGCCCGGGATCTGGTAGTCCTCGACTCCCAGGATGTACACCCGCGAGAACTCCAGGCCCTTGGTCGAGTGCAGCGTGAGGAGGTTGACGCGATCGGGCGCGACCTCGATGCCCTCCGACGTGGAGAGCGCCACCCGCTCGAGCAGCCGGTCGATGCCGTCGGAGAGCGTGGCCGAGGAATCGCCCTCGATCAGCGCCCGCAAGCGGGCGACCGCGGCGGGATAGCGTTGCGCCGGGTCGGGCTCGGCGCGGAGGCGCGTCATGAGCGCGCGGCCCCCGAGCCGCTCGATCACCGCCTCGACCGACGGCGCCGCGGTCCCGGTACGCTCGCGCTCCATCTCGTAGAACTCCAGCGCCTCGCTGTATCGGCCCAGCGTGTAAAACTTGGCCAGCTTGCACAGCAGGTCCCGCTCCTCGTTTCCCGCGTGTTGCTCCAGCGCCAGGGCCAGGCCGAGGTAGTCGAGCAGGTTGACGAGCACCGCCTTGCGCGCGCGAATCGCGCGCCGCCGCTCGAGCTCGAGATACACCCGGGCCAGCGTGACCGCGTCGTCCAGCGCATGATGCGCCCGCCCGACGTCAATCCCGAAACGGCGTGCGATGTCCTCCTGCCGGGGACTGTCCTGCGAGAGGGATCGCGCGAGCGGATAGGTGTCGTAGAACACGAGTGTGTCGACGCCTTCGAGCCCCGCGGCGAGCCGCCGCAGCACCGGCACGTCGAAGCGCTGGCCGTTGTGCGCGATCAGCACGTCGTCGCCGACAAAGGCGCGAAATTCGGGCCACACCTGGGCGAACGAGCGCGCGTCCCGCAGGTCGCCGTCGGTGTACCCATGGATCGCGCTGGCGCGCGACGAGATCGGTTGGTACGGCTGGACGAGCGTGTGAAACCGGTCCACGATCTCGCCCTTCACCACGCGGGCGGCTCCGATTTCGACCACGCCGCATGTCGCCACGTCGTTGTCCGTGGTCTCGAAATCGAATGTGACATAGCGCTCGAGGGCGGTGTCGAGCTCCTTCGAGTGCAGCAGTTGTAGCGCCTTGAAGACGGTCAGGGCGAGACCACGCTCACCGCCATCCGCGTTTACCAGCGTCTCGCCCGCGTGGGTTAACCCCGGGGCCGTGCCCCGCGGTTTTAACGGGCCGGATGCCACTGACGGCACGTGCAGGACCCCCGCGGCGGCTAGCATGCCCCGCAGCGCAATCTCCAACCCTCCCTGTGACTCGATCACGATGTCCCGCTCCGCCACGATTGCCGCGTCGAGCCGCGCGGCGAGCCGCACGGCCTCCGGGATCTCGGCGGGGTCGGTGAGCTCGTCGTGCCGCTCCTCCAAGGCGTTCCGGTACGGACCGACGCTCTGCGACAGGATCTCATCGACCAGCGGCGCCAGCGCGCGGTGTGAGCGGGGCAGGGCGCGGAGGTTCTCCACCTGATAGACCAGCCGCCACAGCTTCTTCGTATCCGGATCCTGCTGGGGTCGGCGGCGGGCGAGGGTGCGAACGGCCGCCAGGAAATCGCCGCCGTCCCCCCTCTCCGCGTTAGCGGAGAGGGGGACAGGGGGTGAGGACGAGAGGGGGAAAGGGGGTGAGGCGAGTACCTCCTGCAGAAAGTGCGGCGAGAGCACGCAGCGCGCGAACGCCTCGATCGCCACCTGATCGTCCGGGTCGCGCACGATCCGCAGCGCCGCGATCACGTACTTGATGACGTCGTCCTCGACCAGCGAGCGGCCCCGCGCCAGCCGGCAGGGAATCCCCGCTCGGAGCAGCCGCCCCTCGAGGTACTCGCCGAGCTTGTGCCTGCGGTAGAGGACCGCGTACTCGCCCCAGCCCAGGCCCGACGCGGCGCGGTCGCTCCGGAGGTCCTCGAGCAGCCAGGCGGCTTCTTCCGCTTCGTCGCGGAACGCCAAGGCGCCGACCTCGTAGGGCGATTCCTGGTCGGCGCTGAGCTGTTTCTCGAACAGCTGCGGATTCTGCGCGAGCACGCGCCGCGCCGTCTCGAAGATCTGGCGTGAGCAGCGGCGGTTCTTGTCCAGGATGATCGGTCGCTCGATCCCGTAATCCCGGCCGAACCGCACCAGGACGTAGGGATCCGCCCCCGCCCAGGCGAAGATCGACTGCTCGTCGTCGCCGACCGCAAAGAGGTTGTCGTGCGGCGCCGCGAGTCGCCGCAGCAGGTCATACTGGACCGCGTTCACGTCCTGGAACTCGTCCACGAGCAGATGGTCCCAACGTGCGGCGATCGCGTCGGCGATGTCGCTCCGGGTCCGTAGCAGCTGCTCGGCCTTTGCGACGAGGTCGTCGAAGTCCAGCATGTTGCGGTGCGCCAGCCAGACGGCGTATTCCCGATACAGACGCGCGTCCTCCGGCGTCAACCGGTAGTCCTGAACCCGGTGGCGGCTGAACCGGTTCAGGAGCGCGCCGCGCTGCTCGAGCGGCACGTGCAGCCGGCCCAGGATGACCTTCTGATACTGCTCGTCGGCGACGCCGAACCCCTGCCGCAGGCCCGCCGCCTCCGCGTGGTCGCGCAGCAGGGCGAGGCACAGCGCGTGGATCGTACCCCGCGTGATTGCGTCGGCACGGTCCCGCAACGTGTGCTTCAGTCGGAGGGCGATCTCCTCCGCCGCCCGATTCGTGAACGTGACGGCGCAGATGCGCTCGGGCGCCACGCCCACGGTGTCGACGAGATGGGTGATGCGGGCGATGAGGCAGAACGTCTTTCCCGCGCCGGGTCCCGCGACCACGAGGACGGGGCCGGGCGGCGCTTCAATGGCGCGGCGCTGCTGCGGGAGCGGGGCGAAGTCCATTGATGCAGTCTACCGCAAATACGGCGCACCGGACCAGTCCTCCGGTCCGGCGCGCTGCAACCGATCTGCAAAAACGTCCCGGCCCTTAGTTGCACCGTGATCGCCAGGCCGATCTGGCCGACGTTGGCGTCGCCACCCGAATAGCTCAGCGCGAAGCCGTCCCAATACGGGGTGAGACTGACAGTGCGGCCGACCGGGATATCGTAACCCAGGCCGTTGGTCGAAACGCCGAGCAGGACCTTCTGGCTCAGCGTCCCCCCAAGCGCCCAACCGGCTCTATTTCCTATATTGCGAGCCCGGTATCGAGGCACGCGTGACGCAACCCAATCCTCTCCCCGACGACGCCTGGGCGGTCGACGAGCGCTCCCTGAAGCTGTTCGTCGACCAGCTCAAGCAGCCGCCCGCCGACCGCGCGTGGTACGACCTGCGGCGCGAGGCGGAGCGCATCGCCCTCGTTCCCGGCTTCGACCGGCTGATCACGCTCGACGCCAACGCCATCAAGGAGCTGCCGCACCAGATCGACGTGGCCCAGCGTGTGCTGCGCGACATGGGCGGCCGCGCGATCCTCGCCGACGAAGTCGGGCTTGGCAAGACGATCGAGGCGAGTCTCATCTACAAGGAGCTGGCGATCCGCGGCCTGGCCCGCCGCGCGCTGATCCTCACCCCCGCCTCGCTCGTGGGCCAGTGGCAGGGCGAGCTGGAAGAGAAGTTCTTCGAGCGCTTCGACACGCCGACGGAGCCCGACGACTGGCCGCACGTCACGAAGGCGATCATCTCGCACGACCGCGCGCGCTCGCGTCGCCACGCCGAGGAGATCCTGCGGCACCGCTGGGACCTGGTGATCGTAGACGAGGCGCACAAGGTGAAGAGCCACCGCGGCGCGACCTACCAGTTCATCGAGAAGATCGAGCGTGACTTCATCCTGCTGCTCACGGCGACGCCGTTGCAGAACGACCTGCGCGAGCTGTACAACCTCATCACGTTGCTCCGGCCCGGCCAGCTCGGCACCTGGCAGGAGTTCAAGGCCGAGCACCTCGTCTCGGGCGACCACCGCCAGCCACGCGACCCCGAGGCACTGCGCGCCCTGACGCATGCGGTGATGATCCGCACCCGGCGCTCGAGCGTCGCCCTCGACCTGGACCTGCCGCCGCGGCGGCCGCGCCACCCCGAGGTCAAGCTGACCCGCGCCGAGGCGGACCTGTACGAGCGCACCACCGAGTTCCTGCGACGGCTGTATCGCGAGGGCTTCATCCAGCCGGCCGAGCAGGAAGAGACGGAGGACGGCAAGCGACGGCGGCGACCCACCAAGAAGGGCATCCTGCAGCTCGCGGTCATCCACCTGCGCCAGCGGCTCTGCTCCTCGGCGCGCGCGCTCGCCGAGTCGCTCCAGCACCTGGGAGAGGCCGAGCGCATCAGCCCCGCGTATCGCGCCATCGCCCGGCAGCTCGCGCAACGGGCGCAGCGCATCAAGACGCACGCCAAGCTGGACGTCCTGACCAAACTGCTGCAGGAAACACCGGACCGCGTGGTGGTCTTCAGCGACCACCGCCCGACGATTCAGTTGATCGAGGAGCGCGTCAAGCAGCTGGGTCGCAAACCGATCGTCTACTGGGGGGCCCACTCCACCACGGAGCGGGACACCCGCATCCGCGATTTCCACCAGGATCCGCGCAGCGTGCTCATCGCCACCCGCGCGGGCAGCGAAGGACGCAATCTGCAGTTCTGCAATGTGCTCGTGAACTACGACCTGCCCTGGAACCCGATGGTGGTGGAGCAGCGCATCGGCCGGCTGCACCGCATCGGGCAGACGCGCGAGGTCCACATCGTGAACCTCGTGGCGGCGGGCACCATCGAAGCGTACATCCTTCAGCTGCTCGACCGGAAGATCAAGCTGTTCGAGCTGGTCGTAGGCGAGCTGGACCTGATCCTGGGCGAATTCGGCGGCGCCCAGAAGTTCGAAGGCCGGCTCGCCGAAGAATGGCTCGCCGCCGAGAACGAGGCGGACTTTGCCCGCCGCGTGGAAGTCCTGGGAGCCGACATCGCAACGAGCAGCGCCGTAGCCAAGGAGCAGGAAGCGCTCAACTCGCTCATCGCGCCCGACGACAACGCCATGCGGCTCGAGCGCCGATTCGGGACGCTGTCGGTGCCCGGACGCCTGCGCCTCGGCCTCGGCACGAGCCAGGTGGTCAAGGCGGCCGGCTGGGATCAGAAGCGCCTCAAGCTCGGCTTGCACGTGACGGACGTGCTCGAGGCGCTCGAGTCGATCGAGCCGGTGGGGGGCGCCACCACCACCCACCCGGCCGGCCGTCATCCCAAGTACGGTGACCTCGTGCGGCTCACCGGCCTGACCAGCGCGGGCCGCGCGATCACCCTCGTGGCGCAAGTCGACCGCCTGCCCCTCGCGCTGGTGGACATCGAGGCCGACGCGTGAAGCGCAAAGCCGCGCCGAAGCGCCGCGGCAAGCCGCGGACGACGGCCCGCGAGGCCCCTCGGATCCCCCGGGACGCCGATCCGCTGGCAGGCTCGGCGCTGCGGCCGCTGCTCGAGCGCTACTGCGCGCTTGCGGGCGTGAAACGGACCGCCCTCGGTCCCGATCACACGGAGCTGAAGCTGCCCCCGGCCGAGCGCCCGTTTTTCAGGGATCGCGAGCGAGTGAGCGTGGCGTTCTCGCTCGACGCGCTGGAGCGCGATCCGGAGGCCGAGATCGCGGTGCCCGGCAGCCCGTTCCTGTCTCAGGTCGTGGAAGCGATTCGCGCGCGTGGGGCGCGGCTCTCGCTCGGTCTCATCGCCCCCGCGGGCTCGCCGGCGAGCGATCCGTCCTCACCCCCTGTCCCCCTCTCCCTTCGGGAGAGGGGGAACGACAAGGTCGAGCTGGCCATTCCGGTTCGCGATGGCGTCGCGAAGCCGGCCGCGACGCGGCTGGCCGTGCACCCGGTGGGGCGGCTCGCGGCGCGCGTCGTGCTACGCGCCGGAGCGGGGGTGGAAGAGGCGGTGGTCGAAACCGACGTGTATGACCTGGCGGCGGGCGCCCCGGTCGGCGCCGAGGTCGCCGCTGCGTTCCGCGAGCTCGAGGCGGGCCGGGTGGCGCCCGCGGATCCGGCGAGCGTCGCGGCGGCCCGCGTACCGGAACGGGAGCCGGGTGAGCTGCTGCAGCTGCTCGTGAGCCATCTGCGGGCGCAGGCGACGGAGCGCGTGTCCACCCGCCGCGCCGCGGCGCAGCAGGAGCTCGCCGCCGAGCTCGGCAGGCTGGACCGCTACTTCGAGTCGGTCTTGAAGGAGCAGGCCGATGCGGAGGCGATCGCGACGGTCTCGGCGCTCGCCGAGCGCCGCCGCGCCGAAGAGATCCGACGCAGCCAGGTGCAGGCCGTGGTGCATCCGCTGCAGCTCGTCGAGGCCGCCGTGCTGATGCAGCGCGCCGAGTGGCAGCTCGAGTCCCAGCGGGGGCGTCGCGCGACGTTCGCCGCGCAGCGGTCGCTCAGCGGCGTATCGGGCTGGTCGCTCGCGTGCCCGCACTGTGGCCGCCCGCCCGCCACGCTGGTGATCTGCCGGCACGACCACTGCGGCTGCGAGGCCTGCTCGCACCGCTGCTCGGTGTGCGGCGAGGACTTCTGTGTGGACCACGGGACGGCCGAGTGCCGGGTGGACGGCTTGCCGGCGTGCGACGAGCACGTGCAGGTGTGCACGTCGTGCCGGCTCGAGCACTGCACCGCTCACGCCGGCGTGTGTGCGGAGGACGGGCACGCGGCGTGCTCGGCGTGCCTCGCGCCGTGCGGCAGCTGCGGCCGGGAGGTCTGCAACCGGCACGCGCAGCAGAGCGACGCCGCAGCCCCGAAGGGGAGCCGCCGCCTGTGCACGGCGTGCCTCAGGTACTGCGAGGGCGGAACCAACGAGCCGGTGGGCGTGGACGAGGTCGCGCCGTGTGCGAGCTGCGGTAAGTCGGTGTGCACGGCGCATCAGGCGGTGTGCGCGGTGGATGGACAGGTGCACTGCTCGCTCCACCTGCGCCGGGTCGACCGGTCGCGACGCCTGGTGTGCGCCCGGCACCGCGCTGGCTGTGCCGAGGAACCGGCGGCGCTGTTCGCGTCCGACGAGGTCGCGACGTGTCCTATCTGCGGCAGGGGCACGTGCGAGCAGCATCGCGCGGCATGCGGCCATTGCGGCCGCAGCGTGTGCAGCGCCGAGCTCAGCGCCGAGTCACAGCGCTGCGCCACCTGCGCCCAGCTCGCGGCGGTGAGCGATCCTCCCGCGGCCGTGGTCACCGCGGCGCTCGCGGCCGCGGGGGGCGAGTCGCGGGCGACCGGGCGCTGGCGGATGGCGCGCGACAAGAGCCACGTGGTGATCGAGGTCGACCTCGGGCGGCAGCGCACCGCTGTCGTCACGCTGCGGCACGACGCCAACGTCCCGGATGGTGTGGTGCACCACCCCTAGGACGACGGCTTCTCGTACTCGAACAGCTCGCTCGGCGTTACCCGGAGCGCGCCGCACAGCCGCTCGATCGTGTCGGCCCGGATCAGTTCGAAGCGGCCACTCGGCCGGGTGAGCCGGTAGATCGTGTTCAAGCTCAGACCGGTGAACTTGGCCAGCCCGTAGGGTGAAACCGCGCGCGTCTCCAGCAGCTGGCGTAACTGCAGCCGCACCACACCCCTGCGACGATAGCGGACCTTCTGGCCGCGGTACCGTGACATCCTTACCCTCCTTGCGTTATATAACAACTTGAGATATTATAACACCCATCCGCTATACCATCTATAGCTGATACAGCACAGCACGACCGAGTGACCGCGCCCGCGACAAGGACCCGCAGCAAGCCGCAAGGAGGCCCGCATGGGACGCAGGCTGGACATGATGGGACGCAAAGTGACGGATGTGCTCGCCAAGATGGAGGGGGGCGAGCGCGACGAGGCGCACCTGGTGCACGACGTCGAACCCAAAGAGCCGCTGGTGTTTACGGGGCCGGCGGACTGGACGCCCGACCAGGCAGAGCAGTACATCGATTGGCGCATCCAGCAGGTGGACCAGAACGTCGCCAAGCTGCGCCAGCAGCTCGACGATCTGATCGCGATGCGCCGGCGCTGGCTGGCCGTGACCGGTGGGCGCTCCAAGGTATTCACCACTGGCGGCGGCAACGGCAACGGCAACGGGAATGGCAACAGCAACGGGCATGACACTGTCGTTGAGCTGCCCTCCTCCAGTGGTCTCTAACGAGTAGACGGGGCGTGCGGGGCCCGGGGGGTGCAGGCTGGCCCCCCGGCGCTGGCACTTCCCCGGTTGACACGGCCGCGCCCCCGTGCCACGCTACCTGCGCCGATGCGCCAAGTCAGTCACACCGTCATCCATCCCGTCCCCGCCCCGATCGAGCGTGTCTTTGCCGTACTCACGGACCCGGCGCGCATCGCGCAATGGCTCCCAGGGTGTGGCGGCGTGGAGAGCCCCGTGCCGCTGCGAAAAGGCGTGCGCTTCAAGGCGCGCTTCGGGAACCGGGAAACCGAGTTCGAGGTCGTCGACTTTGCGCCCCCCACGGCGTTCGGCCTGGTGGAGCGCGGTGAGCGGAATGGCTGGAAAACCCTGTTCCGGCTCGACGAGACCGCCGGATCCACCGCGGTAACGATCAGAGACGTGTGGGCACCCCGCTCGGTCATCGCCTGGCTGCGCGGCCGGCTGCGGGAAAAGCGCCAGGTCCAGAGTCAGCTGGAGGCGATCCTGGCCAACGTGCGCAAGCTGCTGGCGGCGTAGCCGCTAGTTCGCCCGTCGGCTCGCCGCGTCGAACGCGGTTTCGATCTCCTGGGCCGGCTCGACCGGGGCGTCCGACAGATTCGTGAGCAGCGCCACCACCACGTGAGAGTCCCGGTCCAGCCCGAATACCGCCGTGCCCCCGACCGCGCTGCCGCCGTGGAACGCCCAGCGGTGCCCCAGGCTGTCGGTCCTCACGAACCAGCCGATTCCATAGCCCGTCTCCTCGCCGGCGCTGGTCCGTTGTGAGGTGAACAACAGGTCCAGCGTCTCGCGCCGTAGGAACCCGGGCTCGAGCAGAGCGGACCCGAACTTCACCAGATCCTCGGCCGTCGAGACGACCCCGCCTCCGGCCCACTTGTAGCTGTTGTCGACTGGCGGCGCGACGTGATACGCGCCGGTCGAGTCGGCATCGTAAAACTGGGTGCGGTCCGGGATGATGCTGTCCGCTCGGTCGGGCGCCGTATGAGTGAGGCCGAGAGGACGAAACACGTGCGCTGAGATGTAGGTGAGAAAGTCCTCCACCGCGGCGCCTTCCACGACGGCCGACACGAGGTTCCAACCGTAGCTCGAATAGGAGAAGCGGGTACCGGGGGGGAACAGGAGCGAGTCGTCCTGGAAAATCGCGAGCCCGTCGCGCACCGTGGCAAAGTGCCGGTTCAAGAAGAACTCGCGGTCCTTGTAGTGCCTGATGCCGGCGAGGTGCCCCGTGAGCTGCCGCGTGGTGATAGGATATCCCTTGTCGGGGAAGGTCGGCACATACCGTTGGACCGGCGCGTCGAGATCGAGCTTCCCCTGCTCGTACAGCAGGGCGACGGCCGCGGCCGTGAGCGGCTTTGAGACGCTGCCGATACGGAACTGTGTGGCGCGCGTGACGGGTCGCTTGCGGGCGGCGTCGGCATAGCCGAACCCCTCCGACCAGACCAGCGTCCCGTCGATCGCCACCGCGACCTGCACGCCGGGGATGTGCGACGAGAGCCGCTCGCACACGAGCGTGCGCATGCGCGTCACCGTCTCCCGATAGGCGGCCGGCACGGCGCCGGCGCGCCGCGACACGCAGGGCGCGGCGTGGGTGGAGCCGACACCAATCAGCTGCAGGACGATCAGGACGCTCGTGGGTCTCACCGCTCTGCCCCAGGACGGATAGTTTTTTCTGATCACGGAGCCGTAAATGAAAGTCGGAAAGACGTTCTACGCCAGGAACCGCCGCGAGTGGCGTGCCTGGCTCGCGCGCCACCACAAGACGGCACCCGAGATCTGGCTCATCTACTATAAGAAGCACAGCGGCAAGCCACGCGTGTCTTACAACGACGCCGTGGACGAGGCGCTGTGCTACGGCTGGATCGACAGTACGCTGAAGCCGATCGACGCCGACTGCTATGCGCAGCGCTTCTCGCCCCGCCGGCCCACCAGCCGGCTCTCCGAGATGAATCGCGAGCGCGTGCGGCGCCTGATCGCGGCGCGCCGCATGACCCGGGCCGGGTTGGAGCGCATCCGCCACGTCTTCGACCACACCAAAGACACGAAACAGCTCGCCTGGCGCCTCCCGCCGGACATCCGCGAGCGCCTCGAGGCGGACCCAGTGGTGTGGAAGCGCTTCCAGCGCTTCCCCGCATCCTACCGCCGGATTCGCATCGGCTGGATCGCAGCGGCGCGACACCGGCCGGAGGTCTTCGAGCAGCGGCTGCGGCACTTCATCAAGATGACCGTCCGGAACAAGCGCTTCGGGATGGTGCAGTGAAGCTGCACGAGCTGGTCGTTACGTCCCGGCAGGTCGCCGCCACGAGCGGGCGGAACGCGAAGATCGACCTGCTGGCCGCTCTATTGAAACAGGCGGCCGCGGACGAAATCGAGACCGCCATCGCCTCGCTGTCGGGCTCGCTGCGCCAGGGACGGATCGGGGTCGGCTACGCGGCGCTCCGCGCGGCGCGCCCAGAGGGCGCCGCGGACCGTCCGACCCTGGATCTGACCACGGTGGACGCGGCACTCGAGCAGGTCGCCCGGACCAGGGGCTCGGGATCCGCCGCGGCGAAGGACCGCCTGCTGCGTGAGCTGTTCCTGCGGGCCACAGAGGAGGAGCAGGACTTCCTGTTCCGGCTGCTGATCGGCGAGCTGCGCCAGGGCGCCTTGGAAGGACTCATGGTCGAAGCCGTGGCGCGGGCGACGGCACTCGATCCCGACGGCGTGCGCCGCGCCGCGATGCTCGCCGGCGGCCTGGGCCCGGTGGCGCGCGCCGCGCTCACGGACGGCGCCGCCGGCCTCGCGCGCTTCGGCCTGAAGCTGTTTCGCCCGCTCCAGCCGATGCTGGCGCAGGCGGCGGACGACGTGGCCGCCGCGCTCGCACAGCTGGGCGAAGCGGCGTTCGAATACAAGCTCGACGGCGCCCGCATCCAGGTGCACCGGGCGGGCGACGAGGTGCGGGTGTTCTCCCGCCAACTGAACGACGTCACCGTGGCGGTGCCCGAGGTGGTGGAGGCGGCGCGGCGACTGCCGCTGCGCGACGCCATCCTGGACGGCGAGGCCATCGCCCTGCGGCCCGACGGCACACCCCTCCCGTTTCAGGTGACGATGCGGCGCTTCGGACGGAAACTCGACGTGCAACGCCTGCGTGCCGAGCTGCCGCTCTCGGCGTTCTTCTTCGACGTCCTCTACGCCGACGGCACGGTTCTGCTCGGCGAGCCCTATAGCGCGCGATTCGCCGTACTCGAGCGGGTCGTCCCTCAGGAGGGCCGGGTGCCGCGCATCGTGACGCGAGACGCGCTCGTCGCGGGACGGTTTTTCGAGCAGGCGATCGCGGCCGGCCACGAAGGGCTCATGGCCAAGGCCCTGGGGGCCCGCTACGACGCGGGGGCGCGCGGGGCGGCGTGGCTCAAGGTGAAGCCGGCGCACACACTCGACCTGGTGGTGCTCGCCGCCGAGTGGGGACACGGGCGACGCCGCGGCTGGCTGTCCAACCTGCACCTGGGCGCCCGTGACCCGGATACGGGCGGCTTCGTCATGCTGGGCAAGACCTTCAAGGGCATGACCGACGAGCTGCTCGCCTGGCAGACGACCCGGCTGCTGGCGCTCGAAAACTCGCGCGACGAGCACACCGTGTACGTGCGTCCCGAGCTCGTGGTCGAGGTCGCCTTCAACGACGTGCAGGCGAGCCCGCAGTATCCGGGCGGCGTGGCGCTGCGCTTCGCCCGGGTGGTGCGCTATCGGCCCGACAAGCGCGCCGACGAGGCCGATACGATCGCCACCGTGCTGCGCACAGGCCACGCGCGCGACGGGTGATGCCGTTCGCGCGCGACGCCCCGCGCGCGCAGCAGCGGGCGATGCGGCTGCGCACCGTCCGGAGCGATCGCCGCGCGTTGTTGCGCACGCGATACCCGGTCCGCGTTTTGCCCTAGAGGCTCCCAAACCCGTCGCTCCAGGAGGGGGGCCCCATGAAACGCACCATTTCCCGCAGCATCTCGGCCGCAGCGGTCGCGCTGCTCGCCGCCGCCACCGCATGTAGTGATGCGCGCGATCCACTGAGTCCCAAGCTGCAGGCCTGGAATCAGCCGTCGCCACCGCAGACTGGTGAGTTGAGCGGAACCGGCACCATCCCCGACCCGGAGGGCGGGGTTATTTTCTTCACGTTCGACGTCACGTCCGACGCCACGGGCGTGCACGGGAGGTTCTTCGCCTCTGATCCGCGCGGGAACACGCTGACCGGGACCTCCTTCACGGCGTTCCGCTCGAGCTCGAGCTTCTGCACCACCGCGAGTAACGGTGCCGAGTTCGACGCCGTGGGTACGTTCTTCGACCTGGGTGTCACCAGCACGACCGGCTTCACCGTCAAAGCCTGCGACAACGGCCTGCTCGGTGGGGACACGTTCAGCGTGGATATCGCGGAAAACGGCTTCCACGCCGACGGCGCGGTCACGGGGGACATTCAGAAACACTGAGGTGACGCCGGGCGGTTACGGCCGGTACAGCTTGGGAAACCGTTGTTCCAACTGCTTCAGCTTGGGCAGGTCGTTGTACACGATGTACGAGCTGGTGAGATGGTGCGCCAGGTAGTCCTGGTGATACGCCTCCGCCGGAAAGAAGCGCTCCAACGGCACTACCTCCGTCACGATGGGACGGGGGTAGGCCGTCGCGCGCTCGAGCTCCGCGATCATCGCGACCGCCGCCGCCTGTTGCTGGGGGGTGCGGTAGAACACCACGGAGCGGTACTGGCTCCCCACGTCCGGCCCCTGGCGATCGCGCTCGGTGGGGTCGTGCGCTACGGTGAAGAACACCCGCAGCAGCTCCTCATAGGACACGCGCGCCGGGTCGAACGTCACCTCGACCGACTCGGCGTGGCCCGTGGTCGACGTGCTGACGACGTCGTAGTGTGCGGTTGCGGCGCCGCCCCCCGCGTACCCGGACACGACCGCGGTCACCCCGCGCAGGTGGCGGAACACGGCGTCGACGCCCCAGAAGCAGCCCCCGGCGAACACGGCCGTCTCGCTCTTCTGGCGCGTCGCGCCGGTCTGGGCTGCACCCGGTGCCGCCGCCGCCGTGACACCCGCGAGCACGAGCAGCGCACGCGCCCTCATGGCTGGCGCCATGTGGGCCGCAGATCTTCTGTCACGAGCTCGATCAGACGATTCACCATCCGCCCGTAGGCTTCCTTCGGGTCCTTGGCCCCGAAGAACAGCTGCCCGTCCACCAGCGCCACGTGGCCGACCTTGTCCGTAGCCCACGCACTCGAGCGCCACAGCGTCGCGCCGGAGCGCGTCGAGAGCAGGCGTACGGTGAGGTCGAGCCGCACGGTGGCGTCGAGGTGCGGGCTCACGAGCCCGGCGAGCCCGCCGCCGGGCTGGGGATTGGTGACTTTCAGGTGCCCCGCGAACACGGCGTCGATGTCGCGCTGCTTGCCCAGCTCCTGCGCCGCCGCGATCCCCAGGTCTTGCTCGCCCACGCGCTTCACCAGCGAGTCGACCGAGCCAAGCTCGAGCACTCCCGTGCCGGGTTGTGCGGCGAGGATCTCTTCCGAGAACCGGTCGGTCGCGAACTGGTGCAGCGTGCCCTTGGCGTTTTCCACGGTGAACGTGACCAGCCCCAGACGGCCGTATGGCTTCAGGTCGAGTCGTGCCGGGACGGGGACCGGAGCCGGACGGGGGCTGCCGCCGCAGGCGGCCGCCGACCAGAGCGTCAGGAGGGCCATGGTCCGGGAGACGGTTGCCTTCACTGGTAGACTCCGCACGTGAGGGGTGAGGCAAAGGTAATTCAGTGCCTCCGGCCGCGCGCGCTCTTGACCCGCCGCCGGCCGGGCCGTACATCGATCGGCGTGATCTTCAAGAGCCCGCATCCCGACGTCGCGCTGCCGGACGTCCCGCTGCACGAGTTCGTGCTCCGCAGGGCGGCAGCGCTGGGCGACAAACCCGCGCTGGTCGACGCGGCGAGCGGCCGCTCGCTGACCTACGCCGCGCTCGCCGCGGGCGTCGCGCGCGTCGCCGCGGGCCTGGCCGCGCGCGGCTTCCGACCCGGCGACGTGCTCGGCGTGTTCATGCCCAACGCCCCTGAGTTTGCGCTCGCCTTCCATGGCACCCTCGCGGCAGGGGGTGTTGTCACGACGATCAACTCCCTCTGCACCGTCCAGGACGCCGTGCTCCAGCTGCGCGATGCGCGCGCCCGATTCCTCGTCACCGTGCCGCCGTTCATGGACCGGGCGGGGCCCGTGGCGCAAGAGCTGGGAATCGAAGAGGTCTTCGTGATCGGCAGCGCGCCCGGAGCCACGGCGTTCGCCGCCCTGCTCGAGCACGACGCGCCCGCGCCCCATGTGTCGATCGACCCCGCGACGGACCTGGCGGTGCTGCCGTACTCGAGCGGCACTACGGGGTTCCCCAAAGGCGTCATGCTCACGCACCGCAATCTCGTCGCCAACCTGCTCCAGACCGACCCGGTGCACACGCTGGTCGAGCAGGATCGCGTCATGGCGGTGCTGCCGTTCTTCCATATCTACGGGATGCAGGTGGTTCTGAACCTGGCGCTGTGCCGCGGCGCGACGGTACGACCTGTCGAGCCTGAGCGGCATGATGTCGGGCGCCGCGCCGCTCGACGCCGCGCTCGAGACCGCGTGCGGCCGGCGCATCGGCTGCCGCCTCCTCCAGGGCTACGGCCTCACCGAAGCCAGCCCGGTGACCCATGCGAACCCGGACGAGCCTGGTAAGATCAAGCCGGGGACCGTGGGCCCGCTCCTGCCCAGCACGGAGTGCCGCATCGTCGATTGGGCGACGGGCGCTGATCTGGGCGTAGAAGAAGATGGGGAGCTGCTGATTCGGGGGCCGCAAGTGATGCGCGGCTACCTGAACAACCCGGAGGCGACGGCGGCCACGCTCGACCGCGACGGCTGGCTCCACACCGGCGACATCGGGCACGTCGACGCGGACGGGTATTTCACGATCGTGGACCGGTTGAAGGAGCTGATCAAGTACAAAGGCTTCCAGGTGGCTCCGGCCGAGCTGGAAGCGGTGCTGTGCGCGCACCCGGCCGTGGCGGACGCCGCGGTGATCCCCATTCCCGACGACGAGTGCGGTGAGGTTCCGAAGGCGTTCGTGGTCCTGAAGGGGGACACGTCGCCGGCGGCGCTGCTGGCCTACGTGGCCGAGCACGTCGCGCCGTACAAGAAGATCCGGGTGATCGAGGTGATCGACGCGATCCCCAAGTCACCATCCGGGAAGATCCTGCGGCGGCTGCTCAAGGAGCGGGAGCGGGCGGCGGCGGTCAGTTGACCTTCAGCACCGCCTCGATGAAGCTCAGCGTCTTGGTCTCGACCCATTCCACCGATATCGCCTCGACCTTCATGGTGCCGATGCGGTCGCTGCTGGTCGTCACCACGCGTCCCTTGGCAGGGGAGGGCTTGATATCGCGCGCCACGGCGATGCCGCGGCGCGGATCGCACCGGAAGGTGAGCACCGACGTCAGTGCCGTGCCAGCCGGCGACCGCGGCGTGAACGCGAGCTCCAAGCTGGGATAGGCGCCCGCGGTGGCGCTCTGGTCCTCGATTGCCGCTTGGTGCCCGGCATTCTTGAGCTCGTCGACGACGCGGTCGAGCACGGCGCGCACCACCTTCTGGAGCCGCTCTCCACAGGCGCGCCGGCGCCGCTCGCTTTCGTCGTGAACGGGCTTGACGTCCGTCCCCGCCGCCCCCGCCGCCCCCGCCCCGCCCGTCCCCCCCGCCCCCGTGCGCTCGGCATAGCCCTTCAAGAGCGCCCGCAGCTTCTCCAAGCTCTTTTCGCTCATGAGTCGTCCCGGTCGTCGCGAGCCCGCAGGAGATGATACGGCGCAGGGGTACTCGCGCGATAGGGGACCGCGGGATGGGGCGGGGTGGGCCTACAGGTTGAGCGCCTGGAGGAGCCGCTGCACGCGGGGCCACTCGCTCAGCGGCAGCATGTCGTCGTCCGATTCCAGGATGAAGGAGGGCTCGCTCACGCAGCCCGTGCTCGTGAGCGCGGCGCGCTGCGCGCACACCAGGTAGGGATACACTGCGTCGCGGTGCAGCACCCACACGGCCGAATCGCCCGGGGCCGGGTGCGGCCCGGGGCCGAGCCGGAAGAACATCAGGGTCCACTCGTGACCGTCGAACGCCTTGATGCGCGCGTCGTAGGCCTCGGTCTCGTCGCAGCGGCGCATGATGTGCGCGATGATCCCGCAGGGAGCCTCGTAGTTGATGTCGCGCCGCGCCCGGGTCAGCACGCCGGCCACGACCACGTCGGCCGTAGCGAGCCGCCCGGCCAGGATGTGATCGGCTGGAGGCGTGAGCCGCACGCGGTCGACCGCGGGGTGATGGGAGACCGCGCAGGCCGAGAGCACCACCAGGAGCACGCTCGCGGCCGCCCCTGTGCGTGCGCCGGTTGCGACGCGGGTGACGTGCCGGTGATTCGTGCTGTCCATACGACCGACCCCTTAGCTCGCTGTCTCCGTTTCAACAAGAAGCAAGAGCGGTGCCACTCGGAAGCCGACGCGGGAGGCCAAAAGGTGTGGCGCGATTGCAGCACCGAGATGCGAGAGGAGGAACCACGCCGGGGTTGGAGGCGGATACGCGGTGCGGTCGTCACGCACGTTCGCGGTGTTTCACGCCACACACAGGTTTGGGACCAGTATGACACAATCGATCGTCCTTCCGGTCGCGCACAGCGGCAGCTGTCTCTTGGGCGGCGAGCGCGGCGTGTACCGGCGGCCGATTCCTACGGTCCGGCGGTGAGCGAGCGTCTGATCGCGGAGGCCCTCTACCCGTATCCGCCGGGGCTGGTGATCGCCACCAAGAGCCGGCGGCGCGGTGCTCGATCATTGGCGAGCGCGCGGGGGCGGGCGATTGCACGCGACCCCGTCGCAGGTGGCGCTCGCGTGGCTGCTCCGGAGATCGCCCGTGATGCTTCTCATTCCCGGCACGTCGCGCGTCCGCCACCTCGACGAGAACATCACGGCGGCGCTGCTCGAGCTGAGCGATCAGGACTTCCAGGAACTCGAGCGCGGCTGACGTGTGCTGCGCGCCGCGACGGCGCGACCGCAGCAGCGCGAGCGCGCGTTGCTGCGCACCGGCCACGGCGCAGGCGCGCCGCAGCACGCGGCGCCGGAGCGCTGCACCGGAACGCCACGCGCGACCTGTTTCCACCACACCACGGATCGGTCCGGTTTTTGCCCACCCCCGACTAGAGCGATGTAGTGGCGACACGAAAACGATTACGGGGCGAGGGCGCGACGATGGCACGCACGACGAGTTGGACCTTGGCGGCAACGGCGGCCGCCACACTGATGGTTGCCGCCGCATGTGACGACTCGCAGAGTCCCAGGCCCCGAGCGCTGCTCGGCCTGCCGGACGTCGGCACGCTCGCCGTGACCGTCACCACCTCGGGCTCGAACACGCCGTCTGGTTACACGGTGATAGTGGATGGCTCCTCCAGCCAGTCCGTCGGCGCCAACGGCGTCGCGACATTTCTGGGACTCCCGTCGGGCAGTCACACGGTGCTGCTGTCGGGCGTCCCCGCCAACTGCTCGGTCAGCGGCGACAACCCGCGCACCGTTTCGCTCATCGCGGGTCTCGTGGCGGCCACTACCTTCTCGGTGAGTTGCACGGCGCCGCCGACGACCGGGAGCCTTAGCGTCACCACGGCGACGAGCGGCGCGAGCGGGGACGTTGATCCCGACGGCTACTCCGTCACCCCGACGGCTACTCCGTCACCCTGGACGGGACCACGAGCCGTGCGATCGGGGATAACGCGACGACGACCTTCAGCGAGCTCGCGCCGGGCAGCCACACGGTGGTGGTGAGCGGGGTGGCGGCGAATTGTACGGTGAGCGGCGGCACTTCGCGGACCGTGTCGGTCACCGCCGGCACCACCGTCAGCACGAGCTACGCGGTGAGCTGTGCCCCCACGGGCGGCGGCACCGGCAGCCTCACCGTCACGACGGCCACCAGCGGAGCGAGTGGGGATCTCGATCCGGACGGCTACACCGTGTCCGTGGACGGCGGCGCGGCGAGCCAGCCGATTCCGGACAACGGCAGCGTCACGTTCACAGGGCCAGCGGGGGATCACACCGTGGCGCTGTCCGGAGTAGCCGCTAACTGCAGCGTGGGCGGGGCGAATCCGCGCACCGTCACGGTGCCGTCCGGTGGGACCGTGTCCACGACCTTCAGCGTGACGTGCGCCGCGACCGGCGGAGGCACCGGCAGCCTGACGGTCACCACCAGCACGACGGGCTCGAACCTCGACCCCGACGGCTACACGATCACGATCGACGGCTCGTTCAGCCAGCCGATCGCGACCAACGGCAGCGTCACCTTCACGGGTCCGTCGGGCGACCATTCGCTCGCGCTGTCGGGCGTGGCGTCGAACTGCAGCGTGAGCGGGGCGAACCCCCGCACCGTCACCGTGCCGTCCGGCGGCACCACGACCACGACCTTCTCCGTGAGCTGCGCGGCAACCGGCGGTGGCGGCAGTGGTGAAGTCATCGGTCAGGGGCAGATCGGGAACGGCTCGCCCACGCCCGGGAGCGATGCCGTGACCTTCAACTTCGACATCCGGTCCGACCTCACGGGGCGGTTTACCGGCACCGACTGGGCCGACCTGCACGCTCCCAATCAGCCGGCCACTCTGACCACCGATCCGGTGGCCGATCCTGCCACGTCGTTCACGGCGTACCGCAACAGCTCTAGCGCCTGCAGCGACCCGACCCGCGGCGTGGAGGTCGATGCCGTCGGCCGCGAGGACACGGGGGGCTTGAGGAGCTACACCCTCACAGTGTGCGACAACGGGCCGGCGGGGAGCGGCACGGACTTCTTCCAGGTATTCATCCCCTCGGAAGGGTTCACGGTCTCGGGTCCCGTGACCAGCGGGGACATCTCCAAGCGCTGACAGCCACGGAGGCCAGCACCGCGACGTGCCTCGGCGACTCCGCCGAGGCGCGTCGTGCGTCAGGGAGCGGTCCGGGCCCCGTGCGGGTTCGTGCCGCGAAACTCTCCATGGGAACATCTCGTCGTCCAACCGTGTCTTGTGGCGCGAGTGCCGTCGCCTCAGGCGAACCCGGGAGACGGGAGGACGTATGGAGCTCAGACTGCTCGAGACGAAGCGCAAGTCCCAGAAGAAGACACTGTTCCGCGTAGGAGCCACGTCGCTCGCGCTGCACGCCGCCGTGATCGGCGGCGCCGTGTACGTGACCCTGTCCGCCCGGCCGGCGGATACCGCCGTGCGAATGGACACGAGCGTCGTGCTGCTCGCGCCGGCGCAGCGGCAGCCGGCCCTGCCTCCCCCCGCCCAGCTCGCGGAGCCGCTGCGGGGCTTTCAGACCGTGAGCGTCCCGACGCAGCTGCCCACGTCCATGCCGAAGCTCGACTTGCAGCAGCGGTTCGACCCGAAGGATTATTCCGGGATCGGCGTCGAAGGCGGCCGCGCCAACGGGGTCGTGCCTTCGGGAAACGAGGTCTACTCGGAGGCGCTGGTGGAGGAGCGCCCCGCGCTGCTCTCCGCGCCGCCCGCGCCCTACCCCGATCTCTTGAAGCGGGCCGGGATCCACGGCCGCGTGCTGCTACGGGCCATCGTCGATACCACGGGTCGGGTGGAGCCCAGCTCGATCGAGATCGCCACCAGCCCTAACCCGGGCTTCGATGGACCCGCCCGCGAGTGGATCCTCAAGGCGCTGTTCCGGCCGGCCCGGGTGCACGGCAGGGCGGTCCGTGTCCACATCACTCAGCCGCTCGACTACTCGGTCACCTCCGGCTGACGCGCGAAGGAGTCGCTCATGTCCAAGCCCATCCTGCAGCTCGCCGCACTCGGCCTGCTCGGTCTTTCCTTGTGGAAGGTCGGGTCGTTGTTCTTCATTCCGCTGCTCTTCCTGGTGCTCAAGATCGCGCTCGTCGTGGGCATCGTGCTGTTCGCCGTGTGGCTGTTCAAGCGCAACGACCGCAAAGGCACGTCGGACTCAGAGACCGGCTCGACGTGACGCTCACGCGCCGCCGGGGCGGCGCACCAGCAGCCACACGAACGCCGCAAGGCCGATCGCCACGATGGCGTGCCGCACGGCCTGCTGCCCGACGCGCTGCGCCAGGCGAGAGCCGGCATAGCCACCCAGCATCCCGCCCACCGCCATCGTCAGGGCGATCGGCCAGTGCACGATGCCGCCACCCGCGAACATCAGCACCGCCACGGCGTTGATGCACAGCGCTCCCCAGTTCTTGAGGCCGTTCATGCGGTGGATGTTGGTGAGGCCCATGAACCCCAGCACGGCGAGCATCAGGATCCCGATCCCCGCCCCGAAGTAGCCCCCGTACACGGCGACCAGGAACTGGGCCGCGAGGAAGCTCCAGCGCGGCGCGGGTTCCGTCGTCGCGGGCGCGCTCGGGCGCAGCCGGCGCAGCAGCGGTCCCTGGACGAGGAACAGGAGTGTCGCCCCCAAGACGAGGAACGGCACGATGCGGTCGAAGGCGGCGGGCGGCGTGTGCAGCAGCAGCCATGCGCCGAGCATCCCGCCGGTGAGGCTCGGCGCGGTGAAGCCGATCACCCAGCGGCGGGCGCCGGTGAGCTCGTGCCGATAGCCCCACATGCTGCCCAGCGAGCCGGGCCACAGCGCCACGGTGCTGGTGGCGTTGGCCACGAGCGGCGTGACGCCGAGTCCGACGATGGCGGGAAAGGTGAGCAGCGTGCCGCCGCCGGCGATGGCATTCACGGCGCCCGCAGCCGCAGCGGCGACGAGCGCGAGCACGAGGCGCGCGGCGGTCACGCCACTAGTGTAGCCTCGAGCGGGCCTTGCGGCCACGTGCTCCCATCGTCCATCGTTGCCCGCGGGGCGCAGTCCTACCACAAGGAGGAGCTCGGATGGCACCGGTCACGGTTCAACGCTTCGTCAAGGAGCTGGAAAAGTTGAAGCAGCAGGTGGACGCGGGAACCCTCAAGTCTCCGGATTACGATAGCCGCCTGGCGCGCATCATCCGCGAGCTGCGCGAGCAGGGCCTGGACGCCGATCGCGCCGCCATCACGGCGGCGCTCGCCGACGCGGCCACACGAGGCATCATCACGCCCGAGGTGCAGGAGCATCTCCGCCACCGACTCGGGCTCGCCTGATGGGAAAGGGGGCGGGCGCGCTCGCCCTGCTGGTCGTCACGCTCGGTCCGAGGCATGCCCGGTCACAGGACGCCGGCCAGGACGGCCAGTGGACCATGCCCGCCCGCGACTATGCCGCCACGCGCTACAGTCCGTTGGCGCAGATCAGCGTGGCCAACGCGGGCCGGCTGCGGCCCGTGTGGACGTTCTCGACGGGCGTGCTGGGCGGCCACGAGGGCCAGCCGCTGGTCGTGGGCCACACGCTGTACGTGGTGACCCCGTACCCGAACGTGCTGTACGCGTTCGACCTCACCAAGCCCGACTATCCGCTCAAATGGAAGTACCGCCCCGACGTGGATCCCAACGCCGTGGGGATCGCCTGCTGCGATGCGATCAACCGCGGCGCGTTCTACGCCGAGGGGAAGATCGTCTACAACCTGCTGGACGGTCGGACCGTCGCGATCGACACCGCCACTGGGAAGGAATTGTGGCAGACGAAGATCGCCGATCTGTCGCAGGGCGAGACCACACCTGTCGCCCCGTTCATCGTCAAGCGTCGCGTGATCGTCGGAGCGTCGGGGGGCGAGTTCGGCATCCACGGCTGGGTAAAGGGGCTCGATCTGCGCACCGGCCGGATCGCGTGGACGGCGTACAACATGGGCCCGGACAGCGAGATGCTCGCGTGGCCGGGGACGGTGCGGTCGTTCTACGGGAAGCAAAAAGAGCTGGGCGTCACGACCTGGCCGAAAGATGGCTGGGCCCACGGCGGCGGGCCGGTGTGGGGGTGGATGTCCTACGACCCCCGTCTCGACCTGGTGTTCTACGGCGTTGGCAACCCCGGCCCGTACAACCCGGAGCAGCGTCCGGGCGACAACAAGTGGACCGCCAGTGTGCTGGCCCGGCGGCCCGATGATGGCGCTCTCGTGTGGGCCTACCAGTTCACGCCGCACGACAGCTGGGACTACGACGCCACCGCCGAGATGATCCTCGCCGACTTGGTCCTAGGGGGTGAGGAGCGCAACGTGCTGGTCCATTTCGACAAGAACGGCTTCGCGTACACGCTCGATCGCGCCACGGGCGAGGTGCTGGTCGCCGAGCCGTTCGTGCCCGTGAGCTGGGCGACGCGCGTGGACCGCGCGAGCGGCCGGCCGGTGATCGACTCGACCAAGCTCACGGGCGCGTCGCGCGGCAACGTGAAGGACATCTGTCCCAGCCTCGAGGGCGGCAAGACGCCCGCCGCACCGGCGGCGTACTCGGCGCGGACCAGGCTGTTCTACGTTCCCACCAACAACCTCTGCATGGACTACGAGGCGGTGCCGGTGACCCGCATCGCCGGCACGCCGTTCATCGGGGCGAATACGCCGTACCACGCCGGGCCGGGCGGGCACATGGGCGCGTTCATCGCGTGGGACGCCGCGCGCGGTCGCAGGGTGTGGGCGATCGAGGAGCCGTACCCGGTCTGGAGCGGCGTGCTCGCCACGGGCGGGAACGTCGTCTTCTACGGCACGCTCGACGGCTGGTTCAAGGCCGCCGACGCGGCGACCGGACGGCTGCTGTGGAAGTTCAAAGTCGGGTCCGGCGTCGTCGGGAATCCCATCGCCTACACCGGCCCCGACGGCAAGCAGTACGTGGCGGTGTACGCCGGGATCGGGGGCGACTGGTTCCTGCTCGCCGGGGACGTGCGCTCCGATGACCCGGCGGACGTGCGGCCGCCCGCCGAGTTCATGCGCGACATCGCGCGCCACACGAGTCAGGGCGGCATGGTGTGGCTGTTCGGACTGGGTCCATGATCCACACGCTCGCCGTTCTGCTGCTCGCGCTGTGCTGCATCGCCGGCCTGGTGCTGGTCCCGCTCGGGCTGCCGGGCTTGTGGGTGATGGTGGGCGGGGTGCTGGGCTACGGCGCGCTCACCGGATTTCGCACCATCGGGATCGCCACGCTGGCGATCGTGCTGGGGCTCGCGTTGCTGGGCGAGCTCCTGGAGTGGTGGGTGGGGTTCGGGCTGACCGAGCGGTACGGCGGCTCGCGCCGCTCCGGCTGGGGCGCCCTGGTCGGCGGGATCGCGGGCGCCATGGTGGGCGTGCCGGTCCCGATCGTGGGGAGCGTGATCGGCGCCTTCACCGGCGCATTCGTCGGCGCCGCCTTGTTCGAGTACTCGGTGTCGCGCACGCCGGGTGTGGCGGTGCGGGCGGGCTGGGGCGCCCTGCTGGGTCGCGCCGCAGGTGCCGCCGCGAAGATCGCGCTGGGGGTGGTGATCGCTGTCATCGGCGGCTTCGCGGCGGTGAAGGGATGAGGGCCGTTCCCGTCGCCCTGCTCGTGGCGCTGGCCGCGTGCGGGCGCGGCGCGCCAGCGGCCGACCAGCGCGCCAGCCTGCCCGAGGTGCGTCATGACGAGCACGTGTTCGCGGGCGGCGCCGCCCCCACGGCGGTGCGCTGGCAGAATCCCTACCGGCGCGACCAGCGGGCGGCCGCGGAGGGGGCGAAGATCTTCACGGCGATGAACTGCGACGGGTGTCACGGCGGCGGGGGCGCCGGGTGGGTGGGACCGAGTCTGGCGGACGGACGATGGCGGTTCGGCGGCGCGGACGGCGCGATTTTCCAGTCGATCTATTACGGCCGCCCGCACGGCATGCCCGCCTACGGCGGGCTGCTGCTCGCGCCCGACGCCGTGTGGAAGCTCGTCACCTATATCCAGTCGCTCGAGCCCCCGGCGGACCTGCCGACGGAGGCGTGGCGCTGAGGGAGGTCCACAGCGCGACGCTCGTCACCAGGACATTGGCGACGATCACCGGCCATGCGTGTATCGCCACTCCGTACGCCGCCCACGCCAGAGCGGCAACGCCCTGCACGCGCCGCAGCGTGACCGCATCCTTGCAGAAGTAGGAGGTCATGAACAGCGCCGTCGCGAACCAGCCGATCCAGTCGTAGCTCATCTCCTCCCCCTCCCCAGTCAGGCGACGAGTGGTGGCGCGGAGTCGGTCTCGCGGATCGTCAACAGGTCGGTCTGGACCTTGTCCCACTCCTGAAGCACGAGCCCGTGGGACTCGAACAGCGCGTGAATGCCCCGCTCGTCCATCCGGACGATTTCTTCCAGGATCGGCACCAGCACGCTCACTGCGTCATCGGAGAGCACCGAGCGCTTCGCGATCTGCGCGAGGTACTTGTTCTCGGACACTGCAATAGTGAGGCCGTTGAGCCGGTTGACATGCAGCATCACGTGAAGGTCGGAGCTGCCGTCGCCGACGTAGATGACCCGGTCGTGCCCCACGTGCAGCTTGGCACGCAACTCCTCGAGCAGCGCCATCTTCCCGTACCCGGCCGCGACCCGCTCGATACCCTGAATTTCTCCCGACGCGGGATCGTAGCGAAACCGCGTCCCGTAGATATGGTCCGCCGGGACGATGCCCTCGAGGGCGGATTGAATCACTTCCTGCGGGGCGGCGGAGATCACGTAGAACGCGAACTCATAGCCATCCAGCTCGCCGAGCAGGCGGGTCAGCAGGTGGAGGTTCTGCTTCAAGCGAATGCGCTTGCCCACCTCGACCAAGTGCTCCTGACGCACGCGGCGGTACTCCGGATCGTGCAGCAACAGATAGGCGAGCTCGGCCCCCTGCTGCACCAGATGAATCCGGGACAGTCCCGCGATCCGCTCCTGGAATCCGGAGAGGCCGAGCAGGTCGCTCAAGACGATCCCCGAATCGTTGAAGCTGAGGGTCTGGTCGAAGTCGCTTGCCAACAGGTATCGCTTCATCGGTCGTGCCTCATCGTCGTTCAGGTCGCGGAAAAAAATTCAACGCCCCCCGCCGGAACAGCTCCGGAGGGGGGCGTTGGCACATCATCGTGCCACCCAGCGGGCCGGCTCGCTCAGGGACTCGTCCAGCAGCAATTACGCTTCAACACCGTGCGATCCATACCGGGTTCCAGCCCTCCTGGGTTCTGATACGCACTCTAGACAGAACCGTAACCAGTGTCAACCCGCATCGGACCGAGAACAATGTGACACGCGACACGATGGCTCACGGCTTGTTCCCGCCGGCGACAACGTCTCTCAGCGGCGCCTTGCGCAGCTCGGCACCGAACGCCGGCAGCTCGCGCTGCATGAAGCCGGCGAACCGCACGGACGCGTCGCGCAGTCGCTCTGCGAACAGCTCGAACACCGCCTGCTGCTGCGTCGTGGGCGCGAAGTCGGCACCGCTCTCGGACACGTCGGACTGCAGCGCCGCGAGCCGGCCATAGAGCTGCATCGCGCTGCGGAACGGATCCTCGCGCGCGCCCGTCAGATGGACGTCGAACAGCACGCCCTCGACGGCGCCGGCGTGCCGGTCGAGCGAGTCGGCGAGCGCGGCGAGCCGCTTGGCGCTCGAGTCGCCCGCGAGCGCGGTGTCGCCCCGCAGCTGACCGGTCAAATCCGCGAGCTGCTTCCGCACCCACTCGAGCCGGTTGATCATCCGCGCCACGCTGTCCTGCGCGCTGCGGATCGCGAGCGCCAGCCGGGTCTGCGCCGCGACGTCCGTGTCGGTCGCGGTGGTGTTGGGGTCCTTGAGCACCGTAAGCGATTGCGTGAGGGTCGTGGCGCTCGCCGCGCTGTCCCCCACCGTGAGCCGCACGGGGTAGGTCCCCGGCGGCACCAGCGGCCCGCGCAGCGACAGATCGAGGTCCCAGGTCACGAGCGGGCGCGTGCCGTCCGGCCCCACGCGCACGAACGGCTTGCCGGGTGGGGGAGTGCGCAGCTTCGGCACGGTGGGCCGGGTATAGCGCAGGTCCCACCACACGCGATTCAGCCCCGGCTTGCGCTCCCCTTCGAGCACGCGCACCGTGTCGCCGCTCGCGCTCAGCACGACGATCTTCGCGGGGCGACGCTGATGAGCGCTGTCGGGCGCCGCGGCGGTGTCGGCGAGAGCCGCCGGAAGGTAGTACGTCAACCCAGCCCCCTCCGGTATGCTGTCCACGCGTACGGCGCTGTTCGGGGCGCTCGCGATCCCTTGCTGACTGCGAAACCGATACGCGGGGCGTGGTTTGAACAGCATGGCCCCGCCCGTCAGGGCGGGGAAGGCGGGGTCTTCCAACGGCGAAATGTCGTCCAGGATCCAGATCCCCCGCCCGTAAGTCGCGACCACGAGATCGTGGAAGTGCGGCTGCACCGTGAGCCACGAGATCGGGGCGTGGGGCAGGTTGGTCTGCAGCGGCAGCCAGCGCGTGCCGTCGTCGAGCGTCACGTACACCCCGCCCTCCGTGCCCGCGAACAGCATCCCCCGCCGCGCCGGGTCTTCGCGCACCACGTGCACGAATCCGAGCGACGAGCGGGGCAAGCCTTCCGAGATGCGTTTCCAGGTCCTGCCGAAGTCCGCGGTCTTGAAGATGTAGGGGTCGAGGTCGTCCAGCTCGTGCAGGTCGACCGAGATGTATGCGGTGGCGGCGTCGAAGCGCGACGGCTCGATATTCGAGATCTTTCCCCAGGGCGCGAGCTTGGGCAGGTTGCCCGTCACGTCCGTCCAGCTCGTGCCGCCGTCGCGCGTGACGTGCACCAGGCCGTCGTTCGAGCCCGCCCAGATCACGCCCGCCTGCACGGGCGACTCCGCCAGCGCGAACAACGTCGCGCCGTCGAACGTCATCAGGTTGTCCGTGGTGACACCGCCCGAGCTCTGCTGATGCGTCGTATCGTTTCGGGTGAGATCGGGGCTCACCACCTTCCAGCTCGCGCCGCCATCGGTGGTGAGGTGCACGTACTGGCTGCCCACGTACACGCGCCGGTGATCGTGCGGCGAGATCATGATGGGGAAGGTCCAGTTCCAGCGGTACTTCAGGTCGGCGGGCCGCCACCCGTACCCGGCTTCCGGCCAGACGCGCACGTTGCGCGCGTGGCCTGTCCGCACGTCGTAGACTTCGAGCCCGCCGTCGTAGCATCCGGACCAGACGGTCGCGTTGTCCACGGTGTCCGGGATACCGAATCCGCTCTCGCAGCCCCCCACGTGCTGCCACGTGCCTTCCGAGATGCCGTCTCCCAGGCTGCGGCTCGGCATGCGATACGAGGAGCCGTCCTGGCGGTTGCCGTACACGTAGTACGGCACGCGGGTGTCGGCATGCACGTGGTACATCTGGGCGATCGGGAGCACGATGCGCATGAAGCTCCTGCCGCGGTTGAGCGTGATGCTCGCCCCGCCGTCGTGCGCCACCATGAAGCGCTCAGGGTTGAGCGGATCGATCCAGATGTCGTGGTTGTCGCCGCCGCCTTCGTAGCCCGAGCGGGCCAGGGTGCGGCCGCCGTCGCGCGACATGCTGAAGCGCACCGAGACGAAGTACAGCCGCTCCTCGTCGTCGGGCGCCACGGCAAAACGCACGTAGTAGGGCGCGCGCTCCGCCATGCTGTGATCGTGGCTCACCATGTGCCAGGTCGCGCCCCGGTCATCGCTCCGATACAGCGTGGGATCCTGGTCCTCGATCAGCGCGTAGACGGTGTTCGGGTTCGACGGAGCGACCGCCACTGCTACCTTGCCCACGACGTGCCGCGCGTCGGGGAGGCCGTGCCCCGTGATGCGCTTCCACGTCGCGCCGCCGTCTCGCGACACCCACAGCCCGCTCCCCGGCCCGCCGCTCTGGAGGTGCCAGGTCTTGACCTCGAACTGCCACATGCCGGCGAATATCGTATTCGGGTCGCCCGGATCGAGGGCGAGGTCCGAGCAGCCCGTGTTGGGATCGACGAACAACACGCGGCTCCACGTCTTGCCGCCGTCGATGGTGCGGTACACCCCGCGGTCCTGGGCCGGCCCGTAGGCCCGTCCCAGCGCGCACACCAGCACCAGATCGGGGTTCGCGGGATGGATCACGATGCGCGCGATCCGTCCCGTGCCGTCGAGCCCCTGGTGCTGCCAGCTGCGGCCGCCGTCGGTCGAGCGATACACCCCATCGCCGAGCGCCGTGGTCGAGCGGATGAAGAACGTCTCGCCCGTGCCCGCCCACAGCACGTTGTGCGCCGACGGCGCCAGCGCGATCGCGCCGATCGCCTGCGCCGGCTGGCTGTCGAACACGGCGCGCCAGTGCACGCCGCCGTCTTCGGTCTTCCAGATGCCCCCCGACGCGGCCCCCACGTAGGCCACCAGGGGATTGCCGGGCTCCCCGGTCACGGCCACAGCGCGGTTGCCCTCGGGGCCGACGAAGCGGTACCGCAGGCGCGTCCACAGCGTGGTGTCGGGTTGCTGCGTGGCGACCGCAGCGGCCAGGGCGTACAACGCGATGAGCGGCATAGCGACGGAGCCTCGGGGCAGGGGGAGGGATAGCATGGCGCAGGCGCTGCACTCGCGCCAGGTTCCCTGCAGCAACAGTCGCGGCGGAACCCGGCCGGGGCGGGGTGTGTTTTTCACCATGTTCTCCCGCGCCGTCCGCCGCCACCCTGAGAGGCTCGCATGTGGATCGTTCGACTGGCCCTGCGCCGGCCGTACACGATTGCGGTGATGGCCCTGCTCATCCTCGTGCTGGGCACGTTGTCGCTCACGCGCATGATCGTGGACATCTTCCCCGCCATCGACATCCCGGTCGTCGCCGTCGTGTGGAACTATCCCGGGCTCTCGGCCGAGGAGATGGAGCGGCGGGTGGTGATCATCAGCGAGCGCGGCTTCTCGACCACGGTCAACGGGATCGAGCGCATCGAGTCTCAGTCGATCCCCGGGATCGGGCTGCTGAAGATCTACTTCCAGCCCGGGACGGACATCGGCGGCGCCATCGCGCAGATCGGGGCGCTTTCGAGCACCATCCTGCGCATCGCGCCGCCGGGGATGCAGCCGCCCACGCTGGTCCAGTTCAACGCGTCCAACGTGCCGGTGGCGCAGCTCACGGCGTCGAGCGCCACGCTCCCCGAGGACCGCATCTTCGACTATGGACTGAACTTCATCCGGGTGCGGCTGTTCACCATCCCGGGACTCTCGACGCCGGCGCCGTTCGGCGGCCGGCAGCGCCAGGTCTCGATCGACATCGACCCGCAAGCCCTGGCAGCCAAGGGGCTGTCGCCGGCCGACGTGGTCGGCGCGCTGCAGGTATCGAACGTGATCGTCCCGGCCGGCACGGCGCGCATCGGCTCCACGGAGTACAACGTGGCCTTGAACTCGAGCCCGTCCGTGGTGGCGGAGTTCGAACGGATTCCGCTCAAGGTGGTGAGCGGCGCACCGGTGTTACTGGGAGACGTGGCGCGCGTGTCGGACAGCTACGCCGAGCAGTCCAACATCGTGCGGGTGAACGGCAAGCGCGCGACCTATCTCGCGATCCTCAAGCACGCCGACGCGTCCACGCTGGCGGTGGTCGAAGCGACCCGCCGGGCTATCCCCTCGATTCAGGCGGTGGCCCCGGAGGGGCTGGACCTGAAGATCGACTTCGACCAGTCGCTGTTCGTACGGGCGGCGATCTCGGGCGTGGTGCGTGAGGCGATTCTCGCCTCGGTGCTCGTCTCCCTGATGATCTTCGCGTTCCTGGGGAGCTGGCGCAGCGTGGTCATCGTGTCCACGTCGATCCCGCTCGCCATCTTCACGGCGTTCCTGGGGCTCAAGTTCACGAACCAGACGATCAACATCATGACGCTGGGCGGACTGGCGCTCGCGATCGGGATGCTGGTGGACGACGCCACCGTGGCGATCGAGAACATCCATCGCAACCGGGCGCTGGGGAAGCCGCTCACGGTCGCCGTGCTGGACGGCGCCCGGCAGGTGGCCGTGCCGGCGATCGTGGCCACGCTGGCGATCTGTATCGTGTTTTTCCCGGTTGCGCTGCTGTACGGACCGGCCAAATACCTGTTCACGCCGCTCGCGCTCGCCGTGGTGTTCGCGATGCTCGCGTCGTACGTGCTGTCGCGGACGCTGGTGCCGCTCCTGGCCCGGCTGCTGATGCCGGGCGAAGAGCATGCGGCCGCCACGCCCTCCGCCCTGCAGCGGCAGCGGGACGAGATCTGGGAGCGGTTCCAGGCCGCGTACGGCCGCGCGCTCGAGACGGTACTCGCCCACCGCCGCTTCACGTTGGTCATGGCGCTGGTGCTGGCGCTCAGCGGCGCGACGCTGCTCACGGTCGTGGGGACCGACTTCTTCCCCGCAGTGGACGCGGGCCTGATGAAGCTTCATTTCCGGGCGGCCGCGGGCACCCGCATCGAGGAGACCGAGCGACTGGTGGAGCAGGTGGAGCGTCGCATCCGCGAGACGATTCCGGCGGACGAGCTCGAGACCGTCAACGACATGATCGGGGTGCCGCTCTTCTATAACCTGGCGTTCGTCCCCACCGACAACATCGGGGCCATGGACGCGGAAGTGCTGATCGCGCTCAAGCCGCGGCATCGTCCGACGGAGCGCTACATGCGGGCGTTGCGGGCGACGCTGCCGGCGGATTTCCCGGGCTCGAGCTTCTACTTCCAGCCGGCGGACATCGTGAGCCAGGTACTGAACTTCGGCGTGTCCGCGCCGGTGGACGTGCAGATCGAGGGGGCCAACCTCGCCCGCTCCTATGAAGTCGCGCGGCGGCTGCGCGACGCGATCCGTACCGTGCCGGGCGCGGTGGACGTACACGTGCCGCAGGTGCTCGACTATCCCGCGCTCAAGGTGCAGGTGGATCGGGTGCGCGCCGCGCAGCTGGGGCTGACCCAGCGGGACGTGGCGAACAGCATGCTCATCTCCCTCTCCTCGAGCGGGCTGATCGCGCCCTCGTTCTTCCTGAACCCGACGAACAACGTGAACTACACGGTGGCGGTGCAGACGCCGATCGCCCGGCTGGCCTCGGTGCCGAGCCTGCTCGCCACGCCGCTCACGCCCGCATCCGGCGTCCGGCCGGCCGATCCCAGCGGCGCGCCGTCGCTCGCCGAGCCGCCCGAGGCGCCCGCCGTGATGCTCGGCAACGTGGCCAGCGTGTCCCCCGGCGCCGCGCCCGGCGTGGTGAACCATTACACGGTGCAACGGGTGCTGGACGTCGAGGCCGGAGTGGAGGGTCGGGACCTGGGCGGCGTGGTGCGCGACATCCGCTCCCGCATCGCCGCGCTCGGTGCGCTGCCGCCCGGCATGCGCATCACGGTACGAGGACAGGGCGAGGTGATGACGGCGTCGTTCCGGAGCCTGGGTCTGGGCCTGATCCTGGCAATCGTGCTGGTGTACTGCCTGATGGTGGTGTTGTTTCAATCCTGGCTCGATCCGTTCATCATCATGGCCGCCGTGCCGGGCGCCCTGGTGGGCATCCTCTGGATGCTCGCCCTCACCGGCACCACGCTGAACGTCGAGTCGCTGATGGGCTCGATCATGGCGGTGGGGATCGCCGTGTCCAACTCGATTCTGCTCGTGAGCTTCGCCAACGACCGGCGGGTCGAGACGGGCGGCGATGCCCTCGCCGCCGCACTCGAGGCCGGCAAGACCCGGCTGCGCCCCGTGCTGATGACCGCGCTGGCGATGATCATCGGGATGGTCCCGATGGCGGTGGGGCTGGGCGAGGGGGGTGAGCAGAACGCGCCGCTCGGCCGCGCGGTGATCGGCGGGCTGGTGCTGGCGACCGCGGCCACGCTGTTCGTGGTCCCCGTCCTGTATTCCTTGATCCGGACCGAACCGCCGACCAGCCACCTGCTGGACGAGCGGTTCCTGGCAGAAGAGAGAGGGGAAGCGTGAAGACCGCATTGCCGCAGTCGCGATCGGGGCGCCGCCTGTTCGTGGGGGGCGTGGTGTCGATGGTGGCCTCGGTCGCCATCGTCGCCGGGCTGCTCGCCCGCAAGGTGAGTCTGGTGCGGGCGGAGGGGCGGGCGCGCGCCGCCGACGTGGCGGCGGGCCCGCACGTGCGCGTGGTGCGCGTGACGGCGCCGCAGGGCGTCCAGACGCTGACGCTGTTGGGCGAGGCGCGGCCCTACGCGGCGGTCACGCTGTACGCCAAGGTGAGCGGCTACCTGCGCCGGATCCTGGTCGACAAGGGCGACGCCGTGGGGGCGGGGCAGGTGCTCGCGGTGATCGAGTCGCCCGAGCTGGACCAGCAGTACGAGGCGGCGCTCGCCGACGCGCGCAACAAGCGCGTCAACGCCGACCGGTTCCGCGCGCTCGCGAAACAGAACGCCAGCTCGGCGCAGGAGGCCGAGCGCTACGAGACCGACGCGGCCGTGGCCGAAGCCAACCTCAAGGCCATCGAGACGCTCAAGTCGTACGAGGTCATCCGGGCGCCGTTCACCGGACGCGTGACCGCTCGCTACGCCGACCCCGGCGCCCTGGTGCAGAACGCCACTAACGCGCAGACCGGCGCGCTCCCCCTCCTCACGGTGTCGGAGACGGGGCGCCTGCGGGTGTACGCCTACGTGGACCAGCAGGATGCCCCCCTCGTCGGCGTCGGCACACCGGCGGAGATCACCGTGCCCGACCGGCCCGAGGTCCGGCTCGCGTCGCGCGTCACGCGCGTCAGCGGGTTGCTCGACCCGCGCACGCGCACGCTGCTCGCCGAGGTGGACCTCGAGAACCAGGGCGGCGGCATTTTTCCCGGGAGCTACGTGACGGTGAAACTCGCCGCCAGGGCGCGGGGCTATCCGGAGCTGCCGGCGGGTGCGCTGATCGTGCGCGGTGACACCACGCTCGTGGCCGTCGTGGACTCGGCCGACCACGTCGCGTTTCGCCGCGTGGTCGTGGCGCGTGACGACGGCCAGAGCGCGCAGATCGCCGGCGGTGTGGTGCCGGGGGAGCGCGTCGCCCTGAACCTGGGGGAGAGCGTCGCCGAGGGGGCGCGGGTCCAGCCGGTGGAGCAGCGCTGATGCTGGGCGTCCTGGCGATCGTTTTGCCGCTCGCGGTCGACACGCTGCCAACTGTCTCGCTGGGCGAAGCGATCGAGCGCGCCGCCCGGCTCGATCCGGCGTACATCGGCGCGCTGGGCCAGGTGGAGAACGCCGCTTGGGCGCGGCGCGCGGCGCGGCTCGCCTTTATCCTGCCGTCGCTCGAAGTCGGCGTCGACGCCACGAAGTATTCGTCTCCTCCTCTTAATCCGGGCACAGGCCCGCAGGGCACGAGCGCGGTGACGACGCATGTCGCCGCGAGCTACGAGCTCCTGTCGGTGCGGAAGATCGCCGATCTCGCGGCGACCGACGCCGGGCACGAGGCCGCGGCGGCGGGGGAGCTGGCACAACGCTTCCAGACCGCGATGGCGACGGAGGCCGACTATTACGATGTCCTGGCGAACCAGGAGCTGTTACGGGTCGCCACGGAGCGGCTGAACCGGGCGCGGGAGCAGCTGGCGGTGGCGCGCGCCCGTGTCACTCAGGGCGTCGCCGTGCAGACCGACTCGCTGCAGGTGGCGCTGGAGGAGACGCGGGCCGAGATCGACTCGGCGCGCCAGGCCGTGTCGCTCGCGGTGGCCCGGCTGCAGCTGGGCCGGCGCGTGGGCGCGGCCGGACCGGTGGCCGCACGGCCGCTCGATACGCTCCCGGCGCCCGCGCTGCCGATCTCGCTCGAGGAGGGCGTGGGGCTCGCGTTGCACGAGGGGCCCCGGTTCCGCATCGCGCGCGCCAACGAGCGCGCCGCGTCGGCGCTGCTCGCCGGCACCCGCGGGTCGTACCTCCCCGAGTTGACGCTCTCCGGTGAGAACGAGCAGTTCGACACCCATTTCTTTCCCGAGGCGCGGAACCTGTCGCTCGTGACGTTCCGCGTGAGCCTGCCGATCTGGACCGGGGGAGCGCGCGAGATCGCGATCAGCGAGGCGCGGGTGAACCGCGATGTGGCGCGCGCGGCCCGGGAGGACGTCGAGCGCGCCGCGCGACGGGATGTCACCGAGGCGTATGAGACCTACACCACGGCGCGCGACAACTACGCCCTCTCGATCCGGGCCCTCGCGACCGCCGCCGAGAATTTCCGGGTGCAGGACCAGCGCTACCGCGCCGGCGCGGCGACGATCCTCGAGCTGGTGGATGCCCAGGTGCAGCTGACCCAGGCGGGATCGGACGTCGTGCAGACGCGTTACGCCACGCGACTCGCGCTCGCCGGCCTGGAGGCGATCCTGGGACGCCGGCTGTTCCGCTAGGCTAGCTGCCGGCCGCGGCGCTGGGCGCGCCGCCGCTCCAGTCCGGCGGGAGTCGCATCCGGACGAGCTGCTCGGCGGGTCCCATCTCTGCGGCGCGCCGGGGCGTTGCGTCGCGATGCACGTACACGCTCCTGGCGAAAAGTCCCGACCACCCGAGCTGATGCCGCGTGATGGTCCCGAAGCGCCGCCAGCCCGCTGCCTCCGCCCAGGCGTGCGCCGCCCGGTGGCTCTCGTGAATGTGCATGACGAGCGCGCGCAGCCCGGCCCGCCGCGCCTGGTCGAACAGCGCGTACTCAAAGTCCATCGCGATGCTGGAAAGCCGCGCCGCCGCGAACGCGAACAGGTTGTCGACCTGCCCCGTGCCGGGCTGCAGTGGCGGATACAGCCCCGCCCACTCCCTCAAGCGCCGCAGCTGCCGATAGTCCTCCGGCAGGAGCAGCCACTGGATGCAGAGCGGCCCGTCCGGGCCGATCCAGATGTAGGCGCGCCGCAGCCCCTCATCCCAGAACCGCAACCCCGACTTGAAGCTGGTCTCCGCCCGATCGGGACGCTGGCGCAGCGCACCGATGATCGGCTCGGTCACGCGGGTCAGCCGCACGTGCGGCGGCGGAGGGGGGGTGTCGGCCAGGTCGATGCGGTAGCGGATCCACCGCTGCCGCAGCACCTGGCGCGGGAAGGCCGCCCGCGCGAGCCGCAGCAAGCCGGTCACCGCCAGCCGCACGGGGGCTCGGGCGCGGCAACTGGCCCGGCCGAAACAGAGCCACTCGCTGATGTCGTGGGTCATGGACGCGTGGCGGTGCCGCTGCAATTCCCGCGCACACCCCCACAATGCTGGTAACATGATCCCCGCAAAGGAGATAGGGCATCGATGCACGATGTGACGTGGCGATCGTGCAGCAGGTCTTGAGCCACCTGCTGCAGTGACGCATCACTGGGCAGCCGGCCTACTGGCGGCAGGGTGCGTTGGGACCCGGTTTGGGGTGGTCCACAACCACCCGGTGATCCAAGTCGGCCACGCGCACGGCGACGTCTGCGACCAGGTTGGCTACCCGGGCCATGTGCTCGTAGTCGATGTACTCAGGCTCGTCCGAGACCTGGTGGTAGTCCGAATGCAGGCCGGTGGTGAAGAACGTGATCGGGATGCCGTAGCGCGCGTATTCGTAGTGGTCCGAGCGGCAGTAGATGTTGGCCGGATGGCCGTCGGCATCGATCGAGTAGTCGAACACGAGTCCGTGGCGGCCCGCCCGGTTGACTTGCTCCACCAGATCGCCCAGCTCGGTCGAGAGGCGGCGCGATCCGACGAGCTGGAGGTAGCGGGGGCCGCCGTGCAGCGACGCTCCATCCTTGGTACGGCCCGTCTCGTCGCTCGCGGCGCCGCGGCCGACCATGTCCATGTTCAGCTGCGCGACGATCGAGTCGCGCGCCACGGTCGCGTGATCTGTGAAGTAGCGCGAGCCCAGCAGGCCCTTCTCCTCGCCGGTGTGCCATACGAACAGGATGGACCGCTTCGGCTTGCGCTTGAGCGACGCGATCCGCTCGGCGATCTCGAGCACCGCCACGGAGCCCGAGCCGTCATCGTCGGCGCCGTTGGCGATCGAGTCGGCGCGGCTCCGGCCCCGATGCGCCGATCGGAACCGGGCGAGCAGGGAATCGACGCGCGCCTGCTGCTCGGGCGCGGCCTGCTTGGCCGCGTCGTCGGCGCCTTCCGGGCGCACCACGTGATTCCAGATGCGGATCGAGTCGTGGTCCACGGCGCTGCGGCTGAGCCCGATGTGATCGTTGTGCGCACCGATGGCGACGTACTCGCTCTTGAGTTTCGGGTCGCTGCCGGGCACGATGCCGACGACGTTGCGCGCCGGATCCGCGATCGGCACCACGTCGAACCGCACTGCGACGGCGGCGGTCGTGCCGGCCGCACCCGCGGTGAGCTGCTCCAGCGGTGTGGTGAACATCTTGGCCGCCGTGGCGCCGCTGATGAGGAATACCGGCGGCTGCGCCGCCGGCGCCGCGGGGGTATCGTCGAGCACCGTGCGCGGCCGCCGCAGGAACGCGAGGGCCTGTGGGGGGAGACTGTCCAGGGCGACGAGCGCGACGGCCGCGGCGCCCGGCACGCCCGGCGCGGCCCGGAGCGGGCGCAGTCCCAGCCCCCGGCCGTGCACCCGCAACACGACCAGCTTCCCGCTCGCCTGCTCCGGTGCGATCAGCCCGGACGAGTCGCCCACCTCGCCGCCGAACACGATGGCGAGCGACTGGCTCTCGAGCGACCGCGGTCCGACCGGCACGTAATCGGTGAACGCCGTCAGGGGAGCTCCCGCGACCGCGAACGTGGACGTCGTGTCAAACGTGCGCGTCTTGAGCGGAATCGTCTGGAAGTACGTGCCGTCGTCTCCCGCCGGCACGAGGCCAGCGCGCTTGATCTCGGCCGCGATGTAGTCGGTGCCTTTCACATTGCCGGTCGTTCCGGCCTCGCGTCCCTGCATCGAATCGTCGGCGAAGATGTACAGCCGCGTCATCAAGTCGCCGGGCGTGATCGCCGGGACCGTCGGCGCCGGCCGGTGGGTGCGGGGCAGCTCGGACTGGGCTCGGGCGACGGCCGGCGCGCACGGCACGAGAAGCAACAGGCAAAGGCGATGCATGCGGATCTCCCAACAAGAGGACGTGACGACGGGAGCGCTCAGCGCCGCGGCCGGTGCCGCTCGATGTGGCGGGCCATGATGCGCATCAGCTCCGCGTTGGTCCACGGCTGCCAGCCGTGCGGCTTGAGCGGGCGCCCGTACGTAACCTCGGCCGCGGCGGCGGGACGCGCCCGCTTGAGGAACTCCTCGAGGCGATAGACGGCGAGGTTCAGATAGAACGTGTCCATGTCCCCCACGAATACGTGGAGCTGCCCTTTGAGCTCGGGGCCGAGCGTGGCCCAGTTGCGCTCCAGATAATCGCGCAGGTCGTAATCGTGGGCCTTGAAGTATTCGGCCACAGCGTGGTCGATCTTGCCCGTCTCGAGGTTCCACAACTCCGCGGGATAGCCGTCGGGGCCGACCGGACCGTACGTCGCCTCCCAGATGGCGAACTGCTCGCCCGAGCGCGCGTGGCTGCCGAGCACTGCCTCGAACTGGCTCTCCTGCCGCACGGTGATGCGCGGCTGCCCCGTGACCTCCTGCTCGGCCGGCACGTCGTAGCTCATCCATCCGGCCACGGGATGCACGAACGCGCTGGTGTCGCCGTAGATGTCGGGGATCTCGTAGTTCCGGAAGTCGACGGGATCCGGATACAGCACCCAGGTTCCCCCGAAAAAGTCCGGATGATATACCTGCAGGGCGAGCGCCTCCCATCCACCGGTAGAGCCACCGGTGAGCAGCCGCGCCCAGGGCGCCCGGATCATGCGGAAGTGCTCTTCCAGGTAGGGAATGAGCTCCCGCAGGATCGCGTCGCCGTACGGTCCGTTGTTCGCCGAGTTCACGGCGTAGGAGTCGTCGAAGTAGGGCGTCGGATGCTGGAACGTGACGGCGATCAGCCGCGGGAACTGCGCTGAGCTCCACGCCTGGTAGAACTCGTACCCGGGCTCGCGCGCCGTGCGCGCCAGCCGGGCCGCCCGCTGCTCCGGCGTCTCGACGCTCGAATCGGTCGAGAATCCGAACGGCGGTCGGAGATTGAAATGTCCCTGCTCGTACACGGTGGCGTAGCGGCGCGCCGTGTCGGTGTCGTAGCCGCGCGGCAGCAGCACGGTGGCCCCCAGGTACATGGGACGCCCCCACCAAGCCGTGAGTATCTCGCTCCGGATCTTGATGTGCTTCACCCACTTCGTGTCCGGCGGCAGCTCGATCGGCGGCAGCGCGCGGGTGAGCTCGAGCCGCACCGTATCCGGCGCGGCCGGATCGAGGTGCACTTTGCGCACGTCGCTCACCAGGTTGCCGGAAGACTTGTTGAACTGCTGCCCCTCCCACTGGTCGTCGTGGAGCCAGAGGGTGTGCCCGTCGGCGCGGTGGAACTCCGAGTAGACGTTGAGCAGCCCCTGCACGTAATAGTCGCCGGCGGGAATCTCCTTGAGGCTCGCGACCGGATAGCCGAGCGTGGTGCCGTCGATCATGCCGGGCGTACCGGCCGGGAGCGCCGTGACGTCCACCCCGAAGAACGGCGTGCAGTCGCTCTCATGCCGGACCTGGAGGCGGGGCTCGGCGTCGTCGCCGCGGCTCACGAAGACGTACATGCGGCCGGTGACCGGTGTGGCCCGGAGCGCCGGTGAGACGCGGATCTCCACGCGTTGCGCAGCTGCCGGGGAAGCGAGGGCGACGGTGACGAGGGACGCGAGCGTAGCGAGCCGCAACGGAGCAGTCCTGGAAGGGGCGCGCTAGTGTGGCCTCAAACGGGCGGCTCCGCAAGGACGGCCCGCGCGATCCGCAGCACGATCGGCGCCACCTGCGCGGGGGTCCGTGTCGGCCCGGCGAGCAGGTCGAACGTCTCGAATCCCGTGAGTGCGAACAGGACGTCGATGGTCTCGTCCGTCGCTGCGGCCGCGGGCCCGGAGCGCTCCCGCAAGCGACCCACCATCACCTGCAGCCCCTGACGCCGCCATTCCTGCCGGGCCCGCAAGGTTCGCTCGAGCCCTTGGTCGAGCGCCGCCAGCGCCAGCAGGCGCCGGTGAATCGGCCGGTGCGCCGTCCAGAAGCGGGCGAAGGTCGTCACGAACCGCGCCAGCGCCGCTTGCGGATCGGGCTGGCGGAAGGCATCGGCCAGGTCCCACATACCGCCCCGGCGGGCGAGATCGTCGAACAGCGCCTCGAGCAGCTTGGACCGCGAGCCGAAGCGCTGATACACGGTCACCCGGGTGACGCGCGCCCGCCGGGCGACGGCCTCGATGCTGAACGCGCCGCCGCCGGGAGCGACCAGCAGCGCGCGCGCGGCCTTGAGGATGCGGGCCCGGGTGCGGTCGACCGCCGCCTGGCGGCGGCCCAGCCGGTAGGGCCGCGGGGTCACGAGACGGGGTGCCTTGATGGAAACAATTTAGCTATACATATCGTATAGTCAATTGTACTCTACCGGAGGTGTCCCGTGGTCTGGCTGCGCTTGGTGCATATCGTCGCAGGCGTCGTCTGGGTCGGCTCGGCCGTGTTCGCCGCCCTGTTCGTCCTTCCCACTGCCCGGGCCTTGGGCGCCGAGGGCGGCCGCTTCGTGGCGCGCCTGATGCCGCGCTCGGGCCCCGTGCTCGGCGGCGCCATGCTGCTGACGATCGTCTCGGGATTCATCATGTACGGTCGGCTCTCCGCCGGATTCAACCGGGCCTGGGTGACGTCGCGCGTGGGGCTCGCGCTCGGCACCGGGGCGGTCGCCGCTCTCCTCGCGGTGATCGTAGGTGTGGCCGTTAACGCCCCCGCCGGCGCCAAGATGGCCAGGCTGCGCAAGGGCCTCGAAACACAAGGCGGCACCCCGACCGCGGCGCAGGCCGCAGAGCTCGCCACCCTGCAGGCACGCGTGGAGCGGGGAGCCCGGCTCGTGGCCCTGCTCCTCCTGACGGCGGCCGCGGCGATGGCGGTCGCCCGTTACTTGTGAGCGCCCTCGCCGGGAAGGTGGGGCATTCGGGTGAACTGCATCGCGCCGGAGACCATCCTCACCGAGCGCAACGGGGTGAGGCCTGCGGGTCCCGCCCGGCCGCCCACGCGGTTACCTTGGGGGTCGGCCCGGCGGGGGAGCGCGATCGGCGCAGCTCCCATTGCTGGCGCGACCCGCTGTCGCGGATATGTTCAGACACCAGCTCAGGAGCCGCATCATGGCGACGTCTCGCTCGGGGGAACCCGCCCGGCGTGGCTGACCTGCGAACGGCGCTGCAGGACGCGCTGGGCCCGACCTACCGGGTCGAGCGCGAGGTGCGTCCTGTGGGCGCCTGCCGCATGTTCGTCGCGCTCGAAGCGGCGGGCGGACCGGCCCTCCTCGTGAAAGTCCTACCGGGGGAGCTGTCGCTCGCGTTGGACACGGCGCTGCTCGAGCGCGAGCTCCAGATGCTGGCGGAGCGCCTGAGCGCGCCCCCCCTCGTGCCTCCGCGCGGCTCCGGGCGCGCTGGCGCGTTGGTATATCACTCGCGCGCGTTCGTGGAAGGCACCACGCTGCGCGCCTGGCTCACCCGCAACGGCGAGCTGCCGCTGCGCCGGGCGGTCGAGATTCTGCGCGACGTGCTCAGCGCGCTGGCCCACGCGCACGCCGCGCACATCGCCCACGGCGACCTGAAGCCCGAAAACGTCCTGCTCACCGAGGGTCACACCCTGGTGGCCGACACGGGAATCGTGGGGGCGGTGGAGCGCTCCCTGCCCCGTGGCACCCCCGGGGCAGTGACCGGGGCGCTGTGCGCCACCACGTACGTCGCGCCGGAACGGCGCGCACCTGGCGGGAAGAACGGCGCGGCGGCGGCCACGCCGGCCGACGACATGTTCGCCGTGGGCGTGCTGGTGCACGAGATGTTGACGGGGCGCCCACCGACTCCGGAATCTGAGCCGCTCGAGGAGGTCCGCTCGGTGCCCCCGTGGCTCGCCGAGCTGGAGCGGCGCTGCCTCGCGCCCGACCCGGCGAGCCGCTGGCCGGATGGCGGCGCGGCGCTCGCCGCCATGAGCTGACCGCTTCGCCTCACCCGCTCGCGCCCGAGTAGCGCTTGAGCGCGATGCGCCACAAGAGCCGGGTCAACGCGAACACGACTCCCGCCACCGCGGCCGCGACCAGCGCGAACCCGGGCTCGAGTCGTCCCGTGAGCGCGGACGCAGGGATCGTCGTGGTCCAGGCGATGGGGATGAGGTACACGAAGACGAATCGCAGCGCGCTCGGATAGGCCGACACCGGATAGCGGGCGCCCTCGTACAGCGCGTCGAACAGCACGGAGAGGTTCTCCACCGACACGAACCAGAAGGCCAGGCTCATCAGCGCCACCCACAGCGCGTATACCACGACAACGGCAGCCGCAAGGGTCAAGCCGAACGCCGCAAGTTGTACAACCGACGGCACACGGCCCAGACGGTACAGCGCGTACCCCGCCAGCGTGAGTCCGAGCACCACGTCGCTGAATCGCCACACGTCGAGCCGGCGGAACGAGACGAACCCCTGCGCGTCTACTGGCTTCGCAAGCACCAGATCGAGGCCGCCGCTCTTCACTTCTCCCGCGAGCCGACCGATGCCCGGCCGCAGCACGGCTTCGATCACGCCGGTGAGCGTGTTGAACACCCCCAGCAGCACGACGACCTCCCAATAGTCCCAGTCCCCCAGACGCGTGGTGTGCCGGAAGAACACCGCCAGCGTGAGCAGCGCCGTGACGATCCAGAAGAGCGTGCCGAGCAGACTGGCCACGAAGTTGGCGCGATACTGCAGCTCTTCGGCGACGTTGAGGCGGAAAAGGGCGACGAGAATGCGGAGTTTCATCCCCCCACCGCTCCGTATTTCCTCAGGCCCCGTGTCCAGGCGAGCCGGTAGGCCGCAATCCATACCGCGAGCCACACGATCTGCCCCACGAAGCCCTGCACGACCGCGGCGCCGTGCACGGCACCGGTGAGCAGGTCCACGGGGAACGCCAGCATGTAGGGGAACCACAAGAACCCCGCCACCCGCGCCACGGTGGGCGGGAGCAGGGCGAGCGGCGCGAGCCGGCCGGAGAGAAACAGCGAGATGCTGGCGTGCAGCTCCATGATGGCGGTGGCGCGTGTGGTCCAGAACGCGAGCAGCCCCGTGGCGAAGCTGATGAAGAACCGCATCGCGGCGGCGAGCAGCACCGCCGCCGCGGTGAGGACCCACCGCCCCGCTCCGAACGGCAGCCGCACCGCGGGCCATGCCGCCGCGACGACCAGCCACACCACGAGGATCATGCCGGCGGTTCGCGCCTTGTAGGCGATGTTCTCCGCCACCGCCTCGTGCGCCGGGTGAATCGGGCGGGCCAGGCGGAAGTTGAGCTCGCCCTCACGGATCCACGAGTCCAAGTACCACGAGTCCCAGGCGATGGTGAGCTGGTTCACGAGCATCAGGGCGAAGAAATAGCGCGCGAAGTCGGCGCGGGCGTACCCCTGCACCGGGCCGTCCGCCGCGATCGCCCACCAGATGCCGAGCGCGACGGCCGGCTCGGTCACGCCCCAGAGCAGCCACAGGACGATGGATGCCCGGTACTGCAGGTCCTGCAGCCAGGCGGCGCGCAGCAGCGCGCCGTAGCGGCGCGGCCAGCTCATGGGTCCTCGGCTTCGAGGCCCTGCGCGAAGGCCTGTCGGATTACTTCTTCGATCGGCGGGTCCTCGATCGACAGGTCGGCCACGGGCAGCGCCGCCAGCAGCCGGGCGCTGGTCGCCGCCGCCTCCTCGCGCCGCACCTCGAGCACCGCGTTGGGAAAATGAAAGCTCCTGACGGTGCCGAACGAGGCGAGCGTCTCGGCCGTGACGCCGTCGCCGGCTCCGAGCACCAGCTCGATCCGCTTGATGCGCGCGATCCGCGCCACCAGGGCATCGAGGGCGCCGTCGTACAGCAGGCGCCCGCGGTTGATGATGAGCACACGCGACGCGAGCGCCGTCACGTCTTGCATGTAGTGCGACGTGAGCAGCACCGTGGCGCCATGCCGCTCCCGATACTGCGACAGGAAGCGACGGATCGCCTCCTGGGCGGTGACGTCGAGGCCCAGCGTGGGCTCGTCGAGGAACAAGAGCGGTGGGTGGTGCAGCAGCGCGGCGGCGAGCTCGCACTTCATGCGCTCGCCCAGCGACAGCTGGCGCACCGGCTTCTCGAGCACGTCGCGCAGCTCGAGCAGATCGACCAGCTCCGCGAGCCGCTCCCGGTACGCGGCCTCGGGGATGTCGTAAATCGCCCGGTTCAACAAGAACGTCTCGTCCGGAGGCAGGTCCCATACCAGCTGCTGCCGGTTGCCGAGCACCAGCGCGATGCGCCGCTTGAAGTCACGCCCCCCGGTCCAGGGGACGAAGCCCGCTACCTCGACCCGGCCCGTCGTCGGGTAGAGCAGGCCGGTGAGCATCTTGAGCGTGGTCGTCTTGCCGGCGCCGTTGGGTCCGAGAAAGGCGACGATCTCGCCCGGCTCGATCCGGAACGTCACGTCGCGCACCGCGTGGACGTCGCGATACCGGGGCCGCACCAGCGCCGCGAGCGCGCCCTGCAACCCCGGGTCGCGCACCTTGACGCGGAACGTCTTGCTGAGCCGCTCGGCCGTGACGATCGCTGCCATGGGTTGGGGGGGAATCTAGCCGGGTCTCTGGCGCGACCGGCCGGCGCCCCTACCTTGGGGGCCGGAGGCACCCATGCTCATCTCCGTCAGACTGCCGCTCCTCATCGGGGGTGTGGTGGTGGCCGTGACTGGCAGCTACGGGTGGGCGGCGTACCAGACAGTGCGCCGCTCCACGGCGACCGCGGGGACCGCGCGGCTGGGCACGGTCGTCGACCAGCTCGCGGGCACGCTCAAGGCGTCCCGCGACCAGCTCGTGGCCGCGGCCCGGACGGTGGCCGACAGCCCCGCGGTGCGCGCGTACGCCCTCGAGCCCGGTGACGCGAGACGCGCCGCCGCCCAGGCGGCGCTGCGCTCCGCCGGCCCGCAGGCGCAACAGATCGCGGCGACCGAGCTGTGGAGCGCGGACCGGCGCCCCCTGCTCGGGGTGGGCGACACCCATGCCTGGAGCAGCCCGTCCGCCGCCCGCGCCGTGCTCGACGCCGCGGCCGCCGGCGATTCCGGCGCGGTCGGGCAGTTCTACCCGGTAGGGGACTTCATCGGGTACGCGGTGGCGGCGCCCGTCGTCGCCGGGTCGCGGGTGCGCGGTTATGTGGTCCAGTGGCGTCGCATCGCGCAGTCGGCGGACACCCGCGAGCAGAACAGTCGTTTGAGCCGCCTCATCGGCTCCGACGCGCACTTCTTCATCGGCAACGCGGCGGATGACGTGTGGACCGACCTGGCCCGCCGCGTCCCTGCGCCGCCTATCGACGTCGCACACGCCGGCGGCGTGCTCCGCTACGAGCGTGCCGGGGCCGGGCCCGTCTTGGCGGGCGCGCGTCTCGTACCCAAGACACCGTGGGTGCTGCTGGTCGAGTTTCCCCGCGACGTCGTGCTCGCGCCGGCGCGGCAGTTCCTCGGCCGGCTGATTCTGATCGGGGCGGCGATTCTCGCGCTCGGTCTCCTCGCGGCCTGGGGGGCAAGTCGCACCCTGACCGGGCCGCTGGCGCGGCTGACGCATGCCGCCGAGGCGATGGCGGCGGGCGACTACAGCCAGCCGGTGGCCGTGCCGCTGCGGGCCGACGAGCTGGGGCGGCTGGCGGTCGCGTTCGACGTCATGGTGGCGCACGTGCGGGAGTCGCAGCAGGGTCTCGAGGAGCGGGTGCGGGCGCGGACCGCCGAGCTCGAGGACCGGAACGCGGAGCTCGAGGCGTTCGCCTATTCGATCTCACACGATCTGCGCGCGCCGCTGCGCGCGATGCAGGGGTTCAGCCTGGCGCTGCTCGAGGATTACGGCGACCGGCTGGACGCGGCCGGCCGCCGCTACGCCGAGCGCGTGATCACGGCCGCCCGGACGATGGACCGGCTGATCGACGACCTGCTGGCGTACAGTCGACTCGCCCGGGCCGAGCTGCGCCTCGTCCCACTCGATCTCGGGCGGCTGATGCGCTCGTCGCTCGACCAGCTGGACGGCGAGGTTCAGGGCCGCGAAGCACGCATCACCGTCGCGGAGCCTCTCCCCGCCGTGGTAGGGCACGGGGCGACCCTGGCCCAGGTGTTCGTGAACTTGATCGCGAACGCGATCAAGTTCGTGCCCACGGGCCGCGCGCCGGAGGTGCTCGTCCGGGCCGAGCCGCAGGGCCAGCGCGTGCGCGTGTGGGTCGAGGACAACGGAATCGGCATCGCGGCGGAGCACCACGAGCGCATCTTTCGGGTGTTCGAGCGGCTGCACCGCGCGGAGGATTATCCGGGCACCGGCATCGGCCTCGCCATCGTGCGCAAGGGGGTCGAGCGCATGGGTGGACGCGTGGGGCTCGAGTCGGCGCTCGGGAGCGGGAGTAAGTTCTGGATCGACCTGCCCCGCGCGTCCTGAGGCTGGCCGTCGGGGCGGGCCGGAGGCACATTAGGAGCTCCGTGACGCCCACCCGCCTCTTCGCCGATCGCCGCCATGGTGTGGACCGACGCGCGTCCCCCCGGCGACGGGCGGTGGCGAAGGCGCCGCTCGAGCGCCGCTGCGTGGTGGACCGCCGGCGCGGCGCGGAACGGCGCAGTACGCTGGAGCGGCGCGGCCGCGCCGTGCGCCTTCCCGCGGCCGAATCGCCAGCCGAGCATCTCCGCAACGCCCTCCAGGTGCTCGCGCTCGTGCGCGGGGCGGGCGACACGGATTTCGGGGCCGTGCTGGTGCGGTTGCGGCGTGCCCTGGAGCTGTTGGAGGCGCATCGCGAGCGGTGAAGGGGCTCTCGATCCGCCGGGCGACGGCCGCGGACGCGGACGTGCTCGCGCGCCATCGCGCCGACATGTTCCGCGACATGGGCCAGCTGAGCGACAACCTGCGCGACACGTTGGTCGAAGCGGCGCGCGCGTACTTCGCCGCCGCGATCCCGGACGGCCGCTATGTCGCCTGGCTGGCCGAGGCCGGGGGCGAGATCGTGGGTGGGGCGGGGCTGCAGCTGCGCGAGCTGTTGCCGCGACCCGCGCCCGGGGACTCGCGCCTGGTGCGCGGACCGCAGGGTCTGGTCATGAACGTATTCACCGAGCGGGCGTGGCGGCGCCGGGGTGTGGCCGCGGCGCTGCTGCGCGAGCTGCTGCGGTGGTGTCGGGCAAGCGGCATCGAGAGCGTGGTGCTGCACGCCTCGGCCGATGGGCGTCCGCTGTACGAGAAGCTCGGCTTCACGCCGACGAATGAGATGCGGTACGCGGGGGACGAGTGACGCCCGCGCCCCGGGCGTAGGAGCCGTCGGAGGCGAGACTCCAGGCGTCGGAGTCGGCGAGCTCGCGCTCGAGAATGCCGTCCAACCGCTCCCGTGCGGCGGCGTCGTCCACCGGCGTGACGACTTCGATGCGGCGGCGCAGATTGCGGGGCCGCCAATCGGCCGACCCGATGTAGTACTCCGGGGCTCCGCCGTTCCCGAAGTGATAGATGCGCGCGTGCTCGAGGAAGCGGCCCAGCACGCTCACCACCTTGACCCGCTCGGATAGCCCCGGCACGCCGGGGCGCAGCATGCACACTCCCCGCACCACCAGACGCACGTCCACGCCGGCTTGCGACGCGCGGTACAGCGCGCCGATCACGCTGCAGTCGGCGAGGCCGTTGAGCTTGGCGCGGATGCGCCCGCCGCGGCCGGCGCGCGCGTGCTCCGCCTCGCGCGCAATGAGGGCGAGGAACCGGTCGAGCATGTTGGTCGGTGCGACGAGCAGCCGCCGGAACGCCGCCCGCGGGGCGCGCGAGGAGCCGGTGAGCTCGTTGAAGAGCGCGTGTAGATCGGCGGTGATCTCCTCATCCGCGGTGAACAGCCCGAGATCGGTGTACAGCCTGGCGGTGTCGGGGTTGTAGTTGCCGCTCCCAACGTGGCCATAGCGCCGCGTGCGATCGCCCGTCCGCCGGATGACGAGGGCGATCTTGGCGTGGGTCTTGAGGGTCGCGACGCCGGTGATCACGTGGATGCCCGCCGCCTCGAGGCTCTGCGCCCAGCCGATGTTCAGCTCCTCGTCGAATCGCGCTTTCAGCTCGATGAACACGGATACGTCCTTGCCCCGGGCGGCCGCGCGCCGCAGTGCGTCACCCAGCGCCGACGGCCCGCCGGGCCGATACAGCGTGAGCTTGATCGCGGCGACGGCGGGATCGTCCGCCGCCTCGGCGATGAAGCGCTCGAAGCTCTCGGCGAAACCGTCGTAGGGTTGGTGCACCAGCACGTCGCCCGAGTCGAGCGCGTCGAACACGCTGCGACTCGCCGGAAAGGGATCGCGCGCGGCGAGCGGAGGGTAATCGAGCTCCGGGCGGGGGTGGGCGCCGGCCAGCTCGGTGACGGCGCCGAGATGCACCGGCCCGTCGGCCGCGTAGACGTCCGACGGCCCGAGCGCGCTCGCGAGCTCGCTCTCCTCGAAGCGCAGCTCGCGCTGCAGCAGCTCGCGCAGCGCCGGCGGCATCGCGCGCTCGACCTCGAGGCGCACCACCGGTCCCCAGGGCCGCCGTCGCACTTCCTCGGCGACCGCCTGCACGAAGCTCGCCGCCCCGAGCTCGTCCAGCTGAATGTCGCCGCTGCGCGTCACGCGAAACGCGTGCGCCTCCAGGATCTCCCGGCCCGGGAACAGCGTGTCGAGGTGAGCACGCACCAGCGTCTCGAGCGCGACCACGCCGCCCTCCCCACCCACGGCCAGGAACCGGGGCAGGGAGGGGGGCAGCTCGACCGTCGCGAAGTGGGGCGGGCCGTCGGGCCCGTCCCGCAGCATGACCGCAAGGCTCATCCGCCGGTCCGCGAGGTGCGGAAAGGCATGTCCGGGGGCGCGGGTGAGCGCCTTGGGCGTGAGCAGCGGCGCCACGTCGTCCGCGAAGCGGCGCGCCAGGGTGGTGCGCTGGCTCAGGTCGAGCTCCGCCCAGTCGCGGACGCAGATCCCCTGTGCGGCGAGCGGGCCCCGCAACAGCTCGCGAAACGAGCGATACTCCCGCGCGATGAGTGGATGCAGGCGGATCGCGATCGCGTCGAGCTGCTCGGCCGGTGTGAGGCCGTCGGGTGAACGCTCCACCACGCCCGCCGCCACCTGGTGCTGCAGCGCGCCGACGTCGACCATAAAAAACTGATCCAGGTTCGTGCTGAAGATCGCGAGGAAGCGCAGCCGCGCGAGCAGCGGAACGCGGGGATCTTCGGCCAGCTCGAGCACCCGGACGTTGAACTCGAGCGTGGAGAGCAGCGCATTGACGAACTGGTCGGGCGCCTGGCGCGCGGCGTCGAGGGCCCGGCGCGGCAGCGCCGGCACCCGCAGCTCGCTCAGTGTGAGCCGGCTGGACTCGTCGGTCGTGCCGCCGGTGGGTGCCGTCGGCTGCACCGGCGCGAGTGGCGCGGCGGACCACTCCGGCACGAGCTCCGAGCGCGCCGCGACCGCCAGTGCCGAGAGCGTTGTCGGATCCCGCAACACAGGCGAGCCTACGCGCGCGATCACGTCCGCCGGCGTGAACCATTGCAGCCCGCCGGGCGGGGCCGCGGTGAGGTTACGGCGCAGGCGCCGCACCAGCCAGACCTCGACCGCCGGTCGCCGGTCCGCCGCGCGCACCACACCGATCAGGCGGGTCTCGCCTTCGACGCTGCCGAACAGGCGACGCATCGCCCGGCGGCACGCCTCCTCGCCGCCCCCCGTCTCGAGCGGCAGCTCGAGCGCGGCCCCGCTGCGCCACAGCGCCAGCCGCCCGTGCGCTACGGCCAGTACGGCGATCTGCCGTGCGTCCTGCGTGGGGCCGCGCGCCGTCTCGAGCGCGAGGCGCAGCGTTCGGGCGCGCTCCACCCGGTCGAGCGCGGCGGGGGCGAGGCCGTAGCGGCGCTCGATCGAGCGGGCCAGGCGCCCCGCCGGGATCATGCACCAGGGGCGCCGGGTGATCACCAGCTCGCGGAACACGGGCGACGGGTCGGTCCCGCGCACCGTCACCGTGTCGTAGGCGAGCTCGAGCTGCGGCAGCAGCACGATCGGGAGGCGGGCGCCGCGCAGCTCACGCTCGACCTCGAGCTCGCAGACGAGCACCAGCCGCTCCGGATCGACCAGCGCCCGCAGCCGGCGCGCCGGCTCCGCGTCGCCACGGAACGCCTCCCGCGGCTCGAGCTCGACGACCGGGGTAACGTAGCGGACCGTACCCACGTCCAGGGCGAGCTCGCGCCGATCGTCCACGTCGAAGCGCATGCCGCACGTGATGCCGCGCCGGCGCAGGTCGCCGGCCGGCGTGTCGAAATACAGGTCGCGGTGAAAGGTGCGCCGCGGCCGTGCCGCCGCGAGGCCGAGCGGCAGAGGCGCGGCGACCAGCTCGGCCAGGCGCGCGGCGCTCGGCACGTCCCAGCGCAGCTCGGTCACGGAGGGCACGGCGCTCAGCTCCGCGGGCACGCCAGGATGAACTCGCGACGCGTGCGACCGGGGTCGTTGATGGTCTTGAAGAACTCGTCGTAGTAATCGAGCGCCTGCGAGATCCGTTTGGCCTCGAGCCCCTCCGCGGCCATCCCGCGGTACAGTGCGTAGATCGAGTCCTTCTGGGCGTTGAAGCGCGCGAACAGCGTGGCGAGCTCCTGCGGCGAGCGGCACATGCCGCGAAACGCCCGCTGGCGCACGGTGGAGAGGTTGAGCCGCGGATCGGGCTGGGCGTACGGTGTCCAGATGACGCCGGACCAGTCGAAATCGTACGGAACGGGGTAGATTACGCCGGTCGAGTCCTCGGTGAGCACGATGTTGTGCAGCGCCGACACCGCCCAGTCGGTGTTACCGATCAGGTACTGGAACACGACGACCACGCCCATCTGCTGGAAGTCGACGTCGCCCTGGGACAGTCCCTTCTGGTCGATTACGTGCGTCGTGTTGCGGCGGGCCATGCGGTCGTCGTCCTCGACGAAGAACGCCCGCCGCATTTCGGGCGCGTGCTTGCCGGTCGCGTCCACATAGCTGACCCGCGCCAGGCGCACCCGGAAGCTGCGGTCGGTGAGCAGGTTGTAGGCCCGGTAGATGAGATACTCTTCCAGCAGGTAGTTGGCATACGTCTGGCCGCCGCGACACTGCACCGCGAGCTTGAGGCTCCCTTGATGGGCGAACGTCGTGTGTGCCGTCTGCTCGCGGTTGAAGACGATCTTGAGCGGCGGATACTGGCAGTGCGCCAGCCGGAAGTGCCCACGGGTGTGCAGCTGTACATCGAGCGCTACGGTGTCGCCGGCCGCGGTGACATAGGAGAGCACACCGGGGCGGTCCGGCTTTTCGTTGCCGCGATTCTTGTTGATGGCGCCGAAGTCGGCCTTGAGGGTGAGGTCGAGTGGCTCGGTCGCGTCGAACACGCGGTCCGCAGGCCGTAGCGGGGTCCAGTCGGCCGGTGTCTGGCTCGCCGACGCACCCGTGGCGACGCACACGCCCACCAGGGCGGTGAGCGCAGCACCGCACCTGCGCCTCACCTGGTCGAAGCTCACCGAGCAAGTTTACGGGCGCCGCGGAAGGCTCGCCAGCCGTTACCCCGGGCTTGCGCCCGGGGTCAGTCAGACTGTTTCGTCAAGCGTCTCGGGGCCTGGAGCGGCGGACATGCGCTGGATCGGCGGTGTGGGGGGCGCGGTGCTGCTGGCCGTGGTCTTGTGGGACGCGTTCGAAACCATCATCCTGCCGCGGCGGGTGAGCGGGCGGATCCGCGTCACCAAGATGTTCTACCGCTACACCTGGGCGCCGTGGCGCGCCACCGCCCGGCTGCTCACGGGCCGGCGGCGGGAGGCGTTCCTGTCGTTCTACGGCCCCCTCTCCCTCATCGCGCTGCTGGCCCTGTGGGCGGCGGGCAGCGTGTTCTCGTTCGGGCTGCTGCAATGGGCCGCCGGCTCGGCCATGACGGTGGCGGGCGGCGGCGGCACGGGGTTCTGGTCGGACTTGTACATGAGCGGCACGACGTTCTTCACGCTCGGCCTCGGAGACGTGGTGCCCCGGAGCGCCTTCGCCAAGACGCTCACCGTAATCGAGGCGGGAACCGGATTCGCCTTCCTCGCGGCCGTGATCGGATACTTTCCGGTGATCTATCAGGCGTTCTCGCGCCGCGAGGTCGCGATCTCGCTGCTCGACGCGCGCGCCGGCTCACCGCCCAGCGCGGCCGAGCTCTTGTGGCGGCACCGGGCGGATCCGCGCGCCGCGGCGCTGGCCGATCTGCTCAAGGAATGGGAGCGCTGGGCCGCCGACGTGCTCGAGAGCCATCTGTCGTATCCACCGCTCGGCTATTTCCGGTCGCAGCACTACAACGAGTCGTGGGTGGCGGCCCTCACGACCATCCTGGACGCGAGCGCGCTCGTGATCGTGGGGCTCGAGGGGTGGTGCGTGCGGCAGGCCGAGCTGACGTTCGCGATGGCGCGCCACGCGGTGGTCGATCTGGCGCAGGTGTACAGCACGCCGCCGCGGCGGCCCGAGGACCGACTGGAGACGGCGCGGCTGGCGCGGCTGCGCGACCGCCTCGCGGGCGGCGGCCTGGCGCTCAAGGCCCGGTCCGACTTCGAGGAGCGGCTCACCGAGCTGCGCCGCATGTACGAGCCCTACGTCGAGGCCCTCTCCGGTTACCTCGCGCTGCCGCTGCCGCCCTGGGTGCGCGAGCGTGACCAGCCCGACAACTGGCAGACGAGCGCGTGGGACCGTGTGGTGCAGCTGCGGCAGGACGAGCACTTCTCGGGATGAGCTACGGCGGCGTGCTCCCCAGGCGCACACCCACCTCGTCGAGGTGATTGAGCAGGTCGGCGGGGTCCTGATACACGCGATACGCGCCGGCCCGCTCCAGCTCCTCTTCTCCGTACCCGCCGGACAAGAGCCCGACCCCCATCGCCCGCGCGCGCCGCGCCGCCAGCAAATCCCACACGCTGTCCCCCACCACGATCGACTCGTCGATCGGCACGCCCAGCCGCTCCGCCCCGGCAAGGAACAGATCGGGGTCGGGCTTCGCGTGCTCCACCTGATCGCGCGTCACGATCGGGACGCCGGCGGGGATCGCCAGCATGTCGAGGTTGGGTTTGGCGCTCTCCATCCGGCCGCTCGTGCCGATCGCCCACGGAACGCCCACTTTGGTGAGATAGGCGAGGAGTTCCCGTGCGCCCGGGAGGGGACGCACCTGCGATATCTGGCGCGCGTAGGCCTCGGCATGGACGCGCCGGATCTGCGCCGCCTGTTCCGGCTTCAGCTCCCGTCCCGTCTCGCGGAACAGGGCGTTGACGAACAAGCCGCCGCTCATGCCGATGCGACGGTGGATGCGCCACACGGAGAGCTCGATCCCCACGCTCTCGAGCGCTTCGCGCCAGGCGAGCACGTGCTGGTACACGCTGTCGACCAGCGTGCCGTCCAAGTCGAACAGGAAGGCGGGGCCGGATGGCATTGACGGTAGGGTGAAGCGGGTAGACCAACCCCGGGGCCATGCCCCGGGGTTGATCGGAGCCCCTACTTCAACAGCATGTCATGCGGCCGCGCTTCTCCCGTCGGCAGGTGCTCGAAATCCACATCGAACTTCGGATCGAGCGTCATGCCCTTCGCGCTCACCTCGATGAGGCGTACCCGATAGGGCACCTTGCCGTCCAGGTTCGAGAGCAGCGAGTTGCTCACGTACAGGCGCTTGTTGTCGGGCGTGAGCTTCATCATCTGCGCCTGAGGGAAGGGCACCGTGCTCACGAGCGTGGGGTGCAACGGGTCGGCGATGTCGTACTGCTGCACCGCACCGCCACCGAACAGCGACACGAACAGGAACCGGTTGTCGTAGGAGATCCGCATGTCCGCCGGGATGGCGTTGTCGGCCAGCTTGAGCACGCGCGTGAACGCGAGCTTGCCGTCCTTTCCCACCTGCCAGTGCCACACGCTGTTGCCGAAGGCGCAGTTGATGAAGCCGCCGCGCGCCGTCGCCCCGTGCAGCCAGCGCACCTCGAGTGGCGCTTTGTCGAGGTGCTCCTCCTGGAGGACCTTGCCGGTCTTGTAGTCCCAGGCGACCACGACGTCCCCCACCTGGTCCATCGGCGTATTGCCCGCCTTCACCGCGTGTGGGTGGGCCCAGCTCGACGTCACGATCAGGTTCAGCTCGGGCTTGATCCCGACGTCGTACATGTAATCCGGCGCGGGGAGCGCCTTCACGAAGTTGCCATCGTTGTCGAGCTGCACGAGCGCGCCCGGCGCGCCCCCGTCCTTCGCCCCCAGCATTGCGATCATCACGCCGCCGGGCACGGCGTAGAACGTGTGCGGCCCCGAGAAGCCCGTGCTCGCCGCCAGGTCGGGCACCGTCTTGACCAGCGTGGGATGCCTCGGGTCGGTGGCGACGTCGTAGATGAAGAGCCGGTTCGAGAACAGCCCGCCCGCGAAGATGCGGTCGGCATTGACCGTGTAGCCGAAATGGTGCGCCTCGTTCGCCGGCGCGCTCGTCGGCACGGTGGTGATGATCGTGCCATACGTCGAAGACGTGGGGCTCGCGTCGATCACGGTGAGAAAGTCGGGATCCTTCTGGTCGGCGTCGCTGGTCCAGACGTACAGCACGGACTCGTGCTGGTCGGGGCGGAGGCCCCGGACGAAGACCGACTCGTCCTCCGGGCCGGGGCGCGCGGTTAGCAGGCCGGCAGGCAGGGCGGCGACGAGCAGCAGCGTGGCGGTGCGATTCACGTGTGGATTCTCCCGCGAGAGGGTTCGGCGCGGCGGAAACGGTGAAGGTACCGCCGGGCCCCCTCCGGGCAAGACCCGCCCCGTCGCTAGATTACCCGCGGGGAGATCGCATGAAACAATGGCTTGAAACGCGCGAGGTGCTCGATTTCCTGGCCGGGGCTCGCCGCGGGGGGAAGCCCGCCGCCCTGGCGACGGTCGTACGGGTCCGCGGCTCGGCCTACCGGCACGAGGGCTCGAAGCTCGCCGTCGCGGGCGACGGCAGCAGCGCGGGCAACGTGAGCGGTGGCTGCCTCGAGCAGGACGTGCGCGAGGTGGCGCTGCAGGTCATCCGCAGCGGCGCGCCCGAGCTCCGGAGCTACTGCTCCAGCGCCGACGAAATCGCCGCCTGGGACCTGGGCGTGGGGTGCGAAGGACAAGTCGACGTGTACGTCGAGCCCGCTGAGGCGAGGCCGAAAGAGCGGGCGTTGCTCGATGGCCGGACACCGTTTGCCGTGGCGACGCTCATCGGGATGCGGGATGCGGGATGCGGGATGCGACTGATCGTGACGAGCGCCAGCGCCGAGGGCGATCTCGGCTCGGCAGACCTGAACACCCGGGTCACGGCCACAGCGCGCGAGCTGCTCGCTACCGGAGAATCCGGGATCCACGAGATCGGGGGCCGGTCGGTGTTCTTCGACGTGTTGGTGCCTCCGCCCCAGCTGGTGGTGCTGGGCGCGGGCGACGACGCCCGGCCACTGGTCCGGTTCGCGGCCGACGTCGGGTTCCGCGTCGTGGTCGTCGATCGGCGGGTCGGGTTGCTCACCCGCGAGCGGTTCCCGGCCGCCGCGGCGCTGGTGCGGAGCACGGGCGACGAGCTGGGAGCAGCGACGCCGCTCGACGGCGAGTGCTACGCCGTCGTGATGAACCACAACTTCGCCGACGATCAGGCGTACCTGCGCGCGCTCCTGAAGACGCCGGTCGCCTACATCGGCGTGCTGGGTCCGCGCCAGCGCACCGATCGTATGCTGCGCAACCTCGCCGCCCTGGCCCTCCTGGACGAGGGGCGCGTGTACGGGCCGGTGGGCCTCGACATCGGGACCGACGGCGCCGAACAGGTGGCGCTGGCCGTGATCGCGGAGGTTCTCGCGGTGCGCTCCGGCCGGCGGGCCCGGTCGCTGCGGGAGCGGCTCGCGCCCATCCATGCCCCGACAGACTGAGCCGCTGTGCGTGGCCGGCGTCGTGCTCGCGGCCGGCGCCTCGCGGCGCATGGGGCCGGGCCGGAACAAGATGCTGCTCGAGCTCGCGGGCGAGCCGCTGGTACGGCGCGCCGCCCGCCGGGCGCTCGCGGCCGGACTGGCGCCCGTCGTGGTGGTGCTCGGGCACGAGGCGGACCGCGCGCGCGCCGCCCTCGCGGAGCTTCCCGTGAAGATCGCACGCAATCCCGATTTCACGGGCCCGACCAGCGCGTCGCTGCACGCGGCGCTCGACCTGTTGGGCGGAGACGTGGATGCGGTCGTGGTGCTGTTGGGGGACATGGTGCACGTGAGCGCAGCCGCCCTCTCCGAGCTCGTGAGCCGGGCGCACACGAGCGACGCGCCGCTCGTCGTGTCGCGCTACGGCGACGTCACCGCACCGCCGCTCTTGTTTCGGCGGGCGCTGTTCGGCGAGCTGCGGGCGTGGACTGGGGAAGGATGCGGCAAGGCGGTGGTGCAGGCGCACCAGCGCGAGGCGCTGTACGTGGACCGGGGGCCCGAGATGCTGGTGGATATCGACACGCCGGAAGACTTCCAGAAGGCTCAGAACAGCTCCAGCTGATCCGCCACCAGGCTCCGCAGTTTCTCCAGCAGCTTCACCATCGCCCACGTGTCGCGCTCGCAATAGCGCAGCAGCGCGTCCCGCAGCGCCGCCCGCTCCCCCGCCGGCAGCTCGGCGCCCCGCAGCATCAGGCGCTGCAGCTCGACCGTCGCGACCTCGCCGTCCTGCACCTGCAAGTCCGCGTACGACAGCCCCGGGACGAGCGCGGGCAGCGTCTTCTTGATGCTGAATCCGCCGCCGAAGTCGGGGTGGTAGACATGTCTCCGGATCACCGGCAACAAGTCCACGAGGCGTCGCTCGATGCGCTCGAGCTCCTTGGCGCAGCCGGGCACCGCCTCCCGCAGCTGTCTGATGCAGTCCCGCTCGAAGCTCGCGTAATACGCCACGATCTTTTTCGCGCCGGCGCACGCCTCCACGAGGGCCGCCGCGAGCGCCGGGCGCGGATCCTCGGGCCCGTCCGCGATCCATGCGCGGTGCACCAGGGCCCCCCGCTCTTCGGCATGCACGCTGAACTGCACCGGCACCTGCTGCCACGGTCGGCACCCCGTCCAGCGGGGGACCGCGAGGCTCACGGTCTCGAAATCGAGAAACGCGAGCGGTGCCGCGAACTGGGCGAGCGCCTTTGTGAGCGTGGGCTCCACCACCATCCGCCCGCTCTGGACGGCCTTCACCTGGCGTGCATGGATCACCGAGAGCTCCAGGTCGGACGGCAGGTCGTAGATCGTCGCAAACCCGTCGGCCTCGAGCTCGAGGGCCCGTTTCCGATCGATGCGGTACAGGCTGCTCACTGGGTGATCCGACGTCTTGGGCCAGCAACGCGCGATGAACGGGCAGTCGTGCGGCGTGGTGCAGTGCTCGCCGATGGGGACGTCCGGGACCGGTCCCGCGAGCATCGCCCGCTGCGCCGCGAGCTCGTCCGGCACGCCGATCAGCGCCCCCTCCACCAGCGCCGTCACGTCTTCGCGGATGAACAGGTTGGCCAGGTCGGGGTAGCGGCATTGCGGGTTGAGATGCATGACCTCGGCGCGCTCCACCGGGAGGCCTGCCCGCCGCAGCACGTGCACCTGGACGGCCGCGTCGGGAAGGTGCTCCGGCTTGCGGCTGTTGGACGCCTTCACCTCGATCACGCCGTAGCCCCGGGCGGTGCGCTCCAGGATGTCGACCCCCACGTAGGTGTCGTCCGCCAGAAACCAGGCCTCGTAAATGGCCGGCACGTCGTGTTGCAGGGCCTCGCGCGTCGCGGCTACCATGTTGTCGTGCTGATAAAACGGCAGATCGATCAGCTGCCCGCCCGGCACGTGCTGGCGAGCGCGCACGCCCACCTCGCGCCCCTGGGCGAACAGGTTCTGCTGCCCCGCCGACGGCGACAGCTCCGGGGCGTCGGGGTCGTGCACCCGCCACCACAGCTGCTTGTGACACTGGAGGCCCGACAGATAGCGCGACTTGGAAAGCCGTGGCGGTGCGGGGAGGGCGGACGGCATGACTAGAACTGTAACCGATAACTCACGCGTCGATGGGTACTTCGCGCCCGGCGTGACACGGGCGCTTGACGCCGCGCCCACCCGTTCCGTATAAGAGGAGCCCGGAGGAACAATGGCGCTACGAGTAGTGCTGGCAGACGACCACGTGGTACTGCGGCAAGGCGTGCGCGCCCTGCTCGAGCGCCACGGATTCGCGGTGGTGGCCGAGGCATCCGACGGGCGGGCGGCCGTGGAGGTGGCGCGCGAGCTCGAGCCCGACGTCGCGGTGCTCGACATCATGATGCCGCTGCTCAACGGCATCGATGCCGCGGGCCAGATCGTCGCGGCGTGTCCCAACACCCAGGTCGTGATGCTGACGGCGCTCGAGCAGGAGCGCCTGGTGACGGACGCGGTCCGCGCGGGCGTGCGCGGGTTCGTGCTCAAGACCCAGGCGGGAGAAGACCTCGCCCTGGCCATCGAGCAGGTGTCGCGCGGTGGGTTCTACGTGGGGGCGGGCGTCTCGCAGGCGGTCGTGGAGGCCTGCCGCGCCGCCGCAGCCGCGGACCGCGGCCGGCTGACGTCGCGTGAGCGCCAGGTCGTGCAGCTCGTGGCCGAGGGCAAGTCGACGAAGCAGGTCGCCGCGCTGCTCGCGATCACTCCCAAGACGGCCGAGTTCCACCGCACGCGCGTGATGAAGAAGCTGAACGTGCACGATGTCGCCGGTCTCGTCCGCTACGCGATCCGTGAGGGCCTCATCGAGCCGTGACGCCCCCGGGTCTTCTCCCCGCCTGATCTAGGGGTTCGCCCGGTTTTTCCCCAGGGCCCCCGCTGCGACATTCCAGAGCACGGAGCACGGGGCGCCCTAGTCGGTCATGCACGCCCTCATTGCGAAAGCACCAGCTTGCCTCAGCGCGCGCCCTTCATCCGCATACCCGTGGTCTTCGTTGCCCACGCCGGCACCTGGCTCACCCGGGCGCTCGACAGCATGCTCGCTCCTCAGGGATACAGGGTCCTGTCGGTGGCGAGCGGGCGCGAGCTGTTGGAGCAGGCGCCGGAGCTGCGGCCGGACGTGGTCCTGCTCGACGCGAACCTCCAGGATCTCGACAGTATCGTCGTGTGTCGCCGGCTACGGCTGCAGCGGGCCGTGTCGTGGCACACACCCGTGATCATGATCACTTCGACTCCGGCGACCAAGCAGCAGCGGCTCGCGGCGCTCGAGGCGGGGGCGTGGGACTATCTGAGCCTCGGGCTCAACGCGGAGGAGCTCCTGTTGAAGGTCGACGCGTTCACTCGCGTCAAGCTCGAGACCGACCACGTGCTGGAAGAGGATACGGAGCCGGCGAGCGGATTGTACACGCAACGGGGTCTCGAGCGACGCGCCCGCGAGCTGGTCTCGGACGCGTTTCGCCGGCATGCCCCGCTCGCTTGCGTGGCGCTCGTGGTGGAGCCGGAAGCGCACCAGGCCCGGCCGGCGGCCGCGACCGCGTCGCCGGTCGTCGTCGACTTCGCATCGCGGCTGCTCCAGGCGAGCGGCCGTGCCTCGGACGCCATCGGTCGAGCCGCGGGCGGCGAATTCCTCTTGCTCGCTCCCTCGACCGCCCCCGCCGGAGCGGCGCGGATGGCGCGCCGGCTGTCGCAGGTGATCGAGGGTGGCCCGCGGCCCGCCGGGCTGCCGCCGCTCGAGGTGCGGGCGGGATTCGAGGCGGTCGTGGACCTGCACGAGACGCCGCTCGACCCCGCCAGCCTGCTCGGGCACGCGAGCGCGGCCCTCGTCCGAGCTCGCGCCGCCGGCAACGGGTCGCGGATTCAGCGCTACGAAGCGTAGCGGGTCGCTGCTAGGGCGCCGCCAGCGGGACCGGCACGACCGTCTCGCCCCAGTGCAGGTTCAGGACGGCTCGGTCCGCGTCCGCGGCCGGAAAGTAGAATGCCAGCGCTTCCATGAACGGTCCCGCCTGCGGTTTCACCGTGACGCGCAGCGCGTCCTGATCCGGACCGGGGTAGGGGATGTGGAACACGTCCGCCGCCTTGCTGAAGATCAGCGTCCATTCCGCGGGGCCGGGAATCGCCCAGATGCTGTACGTACCGGCGGGGAGTCGCTGCCCGGCGACCAGCACGTCCCTGGTGACGGCGATCGTCGTCGCCTCGTCGGCGCCCGGACACCACACCTTGCCCCAGGGCACCAGCTCGCCGAACAGCTTGCGGCCGCGCGCGCCCGGTCGGTTGTAGACGATCGTCACCTGGGTTGCGCCGATCGCCTGCATGACCGTCGCGTGTTGGCTCTTGCGAGCCTGGGCGGGCAGCGCCGCCCCGGGGATCGCCAGCCACAACGTGAGCCGCCTGATCATCGGCGTACGAGGTCGATCAACGCCGCGACCGCGGCATCGAGCTCGTCTTCCGTATTGTAGTAGTGTGGTGAGAAGCGGAGCACGGTGGCCGCGCGTTTCTCGTCCATATCGAGTACACCGGACATGCGGTCGGCCGAGCTGGTGTTGACGCCGCGCTCGCGGAGACGCAGCTCCAGCTCGGCGGCGTTCTGTCCCCGGACGTCGAGCGTGACGATGGCGCACCGCTCCCGGCCGCGGTCGAGCAGCCGCCCCTCCGGCACCGCCTCGAGTCGCTCGCGCAGCAGCGCGGCGAGCCGCCAGGCTCGCTCATGACCGAGCGGGCCGGTCGCGAGCGCATAACGGGCGGCGGCGCCGAGGCCGACGACGAGGGCGTAGGCGAACTCCCAGTTCTCGAAGCGGCGCGCACCGTCCGCCAGGCGGAACGCGTCGGGGTCGGTCCAGTCGGCGCCGCGCATGTCGAGAAACAGCGGGAACGCCCCCCGCTCGAGCATCCGGTCGGACACGTACAGGAAGCCGATGCCGCGGGGGCCGCGCAGGAACTTGCGCCCCGTGGCGGCGAGGAAGTCGCACCGCAGCGCGTTCACGTCGACCGCCATCTGGCCCACGGTCTGACAGGCGTCGACCACGTACGGCACGCCCAGCTCGGCGCACACCCCGCCGACGGCGCGGGCGTCCTGCACCAGCCCCGAATTGGTCGGCACCCACGAGAGCGCGACCAGCCGGGTGCGGGGATCGCGTGCCAGGCGGCGGACGCTCTCCGGGTCGACGCCGCCCTCGGGGAGATCGTCGGCGCGCACGGTCTCGACGCCGGCGCGCTGCGCCAGCGACAGGTACATCAGCTGGTTCGACGGGTAGTCGGCGCGCGTGGTGACGATGCGGTCGCCGGGACGGAAGTCGAACGCGGAGAGCGCCTGGGAGAACGCGACGGTCGCGTTCTCGACCAGCGCGATGTTCTTGGGCGCCGCGCCGACCAGCTGAGCCACGAGGGCGTAGGTCTCGCGCACCAGCGGCTCCGCTTCGTCGGCCGCCTCGTAGCCGCCGATCGCCGCCTCTCGCGCGAGGTGCTTGGTGAGCGCGTCGAGCACGGGGCGGGGCATGAGCCCGGCGCCCGCGTTGTTCAGATGAATGCGATCTCGACACCCGGGCGTGTCGCCGCGCCAGCGGTCGAGCTCGACGGGGCGGGAGGTCAGCGTGTGCGTGACCATCGATGAGAAAACAGGCCCCTACTAACTCCGGGCGCAAGCCCGGGATCATCCCAGCAGGTGCCGCACTACGAACCAGACGTTGGCCGGTCGCTCCGCCAGGCGCCGCATGTACCACGGGAACCAGTGCGTTCCGTAGCTGATCAGTACGCGCACGGGCACGCCTTGCTGCGCGAGGGCGCGCTGCGCGGCGGCCCGAATGCCGTACAGCATGTGCACCTCGTAGCCTCCGCCCGTGACGCCGAGCGCCAGGGCGCGGGCGCGCAGCCGCTCGATGAGGTCGAGATCGTGCGTACCGAACACGACACGCGCCCCACCGGCCGCCGCGCGCTCCAGCAGCCGGCCGGCGAGCACCGCATAGGCGGCGTCGACATCGCGTTTTTTCGGAAACGCGACGTCGGGCGGTTCGTTGTAGGCGCCCTTCACGACACGAATGGCGGGCGCGAGCGGTAGCAGTCCCTCTAGGTCGGCGGGGGTGCGACGCAGGTACGCCTGCAGACACACTCCCACGTCGGGACGGGCGGCGCGTACCGCGCGGAAGAGCTCCAGCGTCGCGTCCACGTAGCGCGACTCCTCCATGTCGATCCAGAGAAATGATTTGGCAGCGGCCGCCCGCGCCGCGAGCCCCAGCAAGTCCTGGAGACATGCCTTGGGATTCACGTCGAGGCCCAGGTGCGTGAGTTTGACGGAGATCTCCGCCGGCAAGTCGCGCGACCGGATTTCGTCGAGCAGCCGCAAGTACTGATCGCGTACCGCGGCGGCTTCGTCGCGGTTCGTGACCTGCTCCCCCAGCTGCGTAAGCACGCTGCCGATCCCGTCGCGGGCGAGGGCGGCGGCGGTGTCGAGCGCGGCACCCACGTGCTCCCCGGGCAGGAAGCGGCGCACGGCCCGGCGGAAGAAAGCCCGGCGCCGCAGCGTGCGGGCGAGCCAGGCGCTGCGGGAGGCGCGGAGCAGCAGGCGGCGAGTGAGGGACATGGGGGGTCAAGAAATACCGGGGATGGGGAAGAGGGAAGGGGTCAGCTCGCGCGCGAGCCGACCCGGGACGTGGCCGGCGACGTGGCGCGGTTGGAGCGGCGGCTGGCGGCGGTCTCCCGGCCCACGCGCGGACGCACCTGGGTGACCCGGAAGGGGGTCTACGTAGATCGGATCGCGAGCGCGTGGCTCATCCGCCGCTTCATCGATCCCGAGGCGCGCTTCCGGTTCGTCGAGACGCAGCAGCATCGCCCCGCGCCGGGGGAGCAGCGATTCGACATGTTCGAGGCCGAATTCACGCACGACGGCGACCGCTGCACGTTCGAGTCGCTGCTGGCCCGCTTCGGACTCACCGATCCGGCGCTCGGCGCCATCGGCGAGATCGTCCACGACATCGACTGTAAGGACGGGAAATTCGGGCGCAGCGAGACGGCGGGAGTGGAGCGTGTAATCGCGGGAATCGTGCGCCGGTGCGCGAGCGATAGCGCGCGAGTCGAGCGCGGCGCTACCGTGCTCGACGACCTGTATGGAGCCTTCGGGCCCGCGGGGGCCAGAGCGAAGGTCCGGCCCCGCGAGCGTTAGCCGGCCGGGGTCAGCCCGCCCGGGCCCAGCTCGGCGCTTCCAGCCGCCGGTCGCTGCCCGCCCGGCGTTCCGCCCCGTCCCACGCCGTGGCCCCGACCAGCGCGAGCCGGCGGCGATCCACCGTGCGCCGGCGATCGGCCGTGGCTCGTGCCAGCACCTCCCCGGTCACCACTTCAGGGGGGAGCGGCCGGAACGACGACCACTCGTCGCGGAACCAGTCGCGCGACGCGCGCACGGCAGCCTCGGCGGCTTCCTCGGTTTCGAGGAGCGCCATCCAGGTCAGCACGTCGTTCCCCTCGTCCAGCAAATGGGAGGACACGAAGCCCGGAATGCCCCGCAGGATGGGCAAGAACCCCTTCTCGGTGTAGCGGGCCGCCTGTGCCACGGTGCCCAGCCGCACGCGATACCGCCTGATCACACCATGCATGATTCCCCCTCGCGTCAGTCGTACGTCCGCACCCGAACCTGTGGCAAATCCCGCGCCCTGCAGTCGGCACCGGGTCAGGGCTCGGGGCGCCGGGCGCTTGCGGGGGAGAACAGGTTGTTGCGCGTGAGCTACAACAAAATCGTATGGAACGGCATACAGGGGAAGGGCGGAGTCGGAGGTGCGGTGCCCGCACCTCCGACTCCGTCTGGGTCAGCCTTCGACGATGATGAGGTATTTCGAGTTGGCCCAGAAGCGCGCCGTGTCCGCGATCTTCACGGCGTGCCCAGAGAGCTTGCCGTCGTGGTCGGGCGGCGTGTCGAGGGCCGACGTGTCCTGGCGCGACACGATTCGGTATTCCTTGTCCGACTCGGGCAACGGCAGTTCGGTCAGATGGCGCCGGTCGGCCTGCGTGAACTCGCTGGGATCGAGGTTGCGCGCCGGCACGAGCGTCTTGCCGCTCTTCCACAGGACGAACAGGAACCGGGCGCCGCCTTCTTCTTGAATTACGCCCTTGCGCTCGAGCTCGTCCTTGGTGCCCACCACGTAATAAACCGTGTTGGAAATCGTGGACATGTTCTCCAGCGTGTCCTTCAACGCCACGTTCTCGGCGGTGAGCGTCTCGACCTGCTGGTTGAGGGCGTCGATCGTCTCCTTCTGATTGTCGATCACGCCCTGCAGGTTCTGCATGGTCGCCGCCAGGTCGCTGCGCAGGCTGTCGGAGATCGTAGTGAGCTCTTTGATCCGGTTTTCGCTCTCTTTGAGACGCGGCTCGAGCTCCCGCACGCGGGACGTCACGTAGCGGATCTTCTGAATGAGCGTGTCGCGCGAGGCCCGCAACGGCGACTCCGCGGAAATCTTGAGAGCCCGCCCCGGAACGTTCACCTTGGAGATCTCCCGACTGACCTCGCTCACGAGACGCGTGTTCTCCGCCACCTCCTGCATGAGGCGATCGCGCTCGCTCGACGCCTGCGACAGGCTGTCGATGCGCGCCTGCACCTCCGGTGACGGTCCCTGCTTGCAGCCCGCCGCGACGAGCAACGCGAGGGGAACCCACGCGCCACGGGCCAGGAGACGGCTGGTGCGGATCATGTTCTCAAACCTCCTCAACGTGACATGGCTCAGTAAGTCTGATGCGAGAGTGCTACACCGGAAGGCTCGGTACGGTTCGCCGCGCGGACGTATTCCTTCAATAGATAATCGCCCGCATCTTGGGGCACAACGATGGACATCACCGAGGCTTGGGCCACGCGTCCGGCCGACCCCCCCGCCTACCTCCTCTCCCGCTGGCTGTTCCTGCGTCTGCTCGGCGCCGTTTACCTGATCGCCTTTGTGTCGCTGGCCGTGCAAGTCTCGGGCCTCCTGGGTGAACGCGGCATCCTGCCGGCCGGATCGTTCCTGCAACGGGCCCATGCGCTGTACGGCGGCGCGGCCTACCGCCTCTTTCCGACGTTGTGCTGGCTCGGCGCGGGCGACGGCATGCTGAAGCTGCTCGCCTGGGGTGGCGTCGCGCTTGCGGTCCTGCTCATCGCCGGCGTCGCGCCCGCCCCCGTCCTCCTGCTCCTCTGGATGTGCTACCTGTCGCTCAGCGTCGCGGGCCAGGCCTTCCTCTGGTTCCAGTGGGACGGCCTGCTGCTCGAGACCGGGCTGCTGGCGGTGCTGTACGCGCCCAGCCGGGTCGTCCCCAGCCTGACGCGAGACCAGGCGCCCTCGCCCTGGATGCGCTGGCTGATGTGGTGGCTGCTGTTCCGCCTCATGTTCCTCTCGGGGCTGACGAAGCTCGTGAGCGGGGACGCGGCGTGGCGTCATCTCAGCGCGCTCGATTACCACTTCTGGACGCAGCCGCTCCCCACCTGGCCCGCCTGGTACGCCCACTGGACGTCCCCCTGGGTGCACCGGGCAATGACGCTCGTGATCCTCGCCATCGAGCTCCTCGTTCCCTGGCTCATTCTCGTGCCCGAGCGGTGGCGCCGGGGGCGGTATACCGCCTGCGCGCTGCTGGTGCTGGGCCAGCTCGCGATCGCCCTCACGGGAAACTACGGTTTTTTTAACCTGCTGGCGATCGTCTTGTGCGTCCCGCTGCTCGACGACGGCGTGCTGCAGCGCGTCCTGCCGCTGCAGCTTACGGCCACGGAACCCGAGCCGCGCTGGCGGCGTCGCGCGATTGCCGGCGTCGCGCCCGTGCTCGCGCTGCTCTCGCTGCTCGCGTTCGCGCGCGAGATCGTGCAGACGCTCCCCAGTGCACGGGCGGGGCTCGACAACCCGCTGCTCCGTGCCATCGAGCCGCTGCGCTCGGTGAACGGGTACGGGCTGTTTCGCGTGATGACGACTGAGCGTCCCGAGATCGTCATCGAGGGCAGCCGCGACGGCGCGCAGTGGAGCGAGTACGGCTTCCGCTGGAAGCCGGGCGATGTGCACCGGCGACCGGCGTTCGTGGCTCCGCACATGCCGCGGCTCGACTGGCAGATGTGGTTCGCGGCACTCAACCCGCAAGGGGCGCGGGAGTGGCTCCCCTCGCTCCTGCGGCACGTCTTGACGGGGACGCCCGAGGTGCTGGCGCTGCTCGGCCACGACCCCTTTCCGGATGCGCCGCCGCGCTACGTGCGGCTCGCCTATTTCCGCTACCGTTTCAGCACGCCGTCCGAGCGGGCCGCGAGCGGCGCGTGGTGGCAGCGGGAGCGCGTGGGGGATCTCACGAACGCGCTCTCGCTGGGCGACTTTGCCCCGCCCCGTTGACCCTGTCCCCACGCGGTTTATCTTCCCGCCTCTTGAAGAAGGGCCGTCTGAAATGAAAGCGACCGACATTCGCCGCGGCCACGTCATCATGATCGACGGGCAGCCGTGCCGCGTGATGGACTTCACCCACCGCACCCCCGGCAACCTGCGGGCGTTCGTGCAGGTGCGGCTCCGCAACCTCGTCACCGGGAACACGTTCGATACGCGCCTCGCCGCCACCGACTTCGTGGATGAGGCGCCGCTCGAGACCAAGCAATTCCAGGTCCTGTACCGCGACCAGGGCGGCGTGCACGTGATGGACACGACGAGCTACGAGCAGCACACGCTCGACGCTGAAGCCACGGGCGTTGACGTCGAATGGCTGCAGCCGGAGATGCACATTCAGGTCGAGTGGCTGAACGGCCGGCCGGTCGGAATCGAGCTGCCGTCGGTGGTGGAGCTGACCGTGGTGCAGACGTCGCCGGTGATGCGGGGGGCCACGAAGACCGCGAGTACCAAGCCTGCCAAGCTCTCGAACGGCGTCACCATCCAGGTGCCGGAGTTCATCAGCGAGGGGGAGAAGGTGCGGGTCGATCCCCGCGAGGGCGTCTACCTGGAGCGCGCCAAGTAGCTCTCCCGCCCCCAGCCCCCCCGTTCGGGTAGGGCACGCGAGGGACGTCGTCGATAGATTGCAGGCTCCGACCCCGGAGCGTCCCTCCGGGGTTCGTTTGTCACTGGTGAAGGACGTCCATGCACGCAGCCGCACGGCTCGAGACGCTCGGCACGGAACAGGCATACGTGGTGCTCGCCGCGGCGCGGCGGCTCGAGGCCGCCGGGCACAAGGTCGTGCACCTGGAGATCGGCGAGCCCGACATGCCGACGCCGCCGCACGTCGTGGAGGCGGGCGTGCGGGCGTTGCGTGACGGGCTCACGCGCTACGCGCTGGCCGCGGGCGTGCCCGAGCTGCGCGAGGCGATCGCGCGCTCGCTCGTCGCGCGCGGCGTGCGCGCCGGGCCCGACAACGTGGTGGTCACGCCCGGCGCCAAGCCGATGCTCTTTTGCGCGGCGCTGGCACTGATCGAGCCGGGTGCCGAGGTGCTCACGCCCGACCCGGGCTTTCCCATCTATGAGTCGGTGGTGCGGTTCGCGGGCGGGCGGGTGGTCTATTATCCGCTCGACGAAACACGGGACTTCGCCCCCGACGTGCAGGCAATCGCGCAGCGGATCACGCCGCGCACGCGGGTGCTGATCCTCAATCTGCCGCACAACCCCACCGGGGGCGTCGCCGCGCCGCGCGATCTCGAGGCGCTCGCGGACCTGGCGCAGCGGCACGACCTGTGGGTGATCTCGGACGAAGTGTACGGGCAGATCCGCTACGACGGGCGGCGCGACAGCATCGCCGCCCTGCCGGGGATGTCGGAGCGGACCGTGATCGTCGACGGCTTCTCCAAGGGCTACTCGATGACCGGGTGGCGGCTCGGGTTCGGCGTGATGCCCGCGACGCTCACCGGGGCCATGACCACCCTGCTCATCAACAACGTGTCATGCACGGCGACGTTCGTGCAGTACGCGGGGCTGGCGGCGCTCACGGGCTCGCAGGAGCCGGTCGCCCGCATGGTGGCGGGGCTCAAGGTGAAGCGTGACCAGCTGGGGCGCGGCCTGAACGCGATCGATGGCGTCCGCTGCGCCGCGCCCGCAGGCGCCTTCTATTGCTTTCCCGACATTGGCGGAGTGCTCGAGCGCACGGGCCTCACCTGCGAGGCGTTCGCGCAACGGCTCCTCGCCGAGCAGCACGTGGCGGTGCTCGCGGGGACGGCGTTCGGGCCCGGGGGCGCGGGGCATCTGCGGATGTGTTACGCCACGGAGCCGGCGGAGCTCGAGCGGGCGCTGGGCGCGCTGCGGCGCTTTGTGGGCGCCTTGACGCCTGTGGGGACGGGGATAACTTAAGGCGTACGGACAACTGACGTTTCGTGGTGCTTTGCCGCGTATTGCCGCCACGTAAAACAAGGTGCTAAAAAGCGACCGCCCGCGGCGTCTGTTGCCCGGGTTTTTTTGTTGAGGTTCACGTATGACGCAGGCATTCATCGCTTCGCCGCCGCTCACCGCGCGGCCGCTCCGCTGCCGCAACTGCGGCGCCACGGGCGCCCCCGCCCCGGTCGCCATCTGCGGGCAGTGCCTCGGCCCGCTCGATCCCGTGTACGATCCGGAGCGCCCGCTCCCCGACCGCGACACCATCGCCGGCCGGCCGCCCTCCCTGTGGCGCTACCGCGAATGGCTGCCGTTCGACGGCGAGCCGACGCTGTCGCTCGATACCGGGTTCACGCCGCTCGTCGACGCGCCCGCGCTGGCGCGGCGGCTCGGTGTGGCTCGGGCATGGATCAAGAACGACACCGTGTCGCATCCGTCGCTCTCGTTCAAGGACCGGGTCGTGGCCGCCGCGATCAACGCGGCCGCGGCCTTCGGTCTCGACACGATCGGCTGCGCCTCGACCGGCAACCTCGCGAACGCGGTCGCCGCCCACGCCGCCCGCGCCGGCCTCACGGCCTGGATCTTCATCCCCGAGGAGCTGGAAACGGCCAAGATCGTGGGGACGAGCGTGTACGGTTCCCGCCTGGTGCGCGTGCGGGGCACGTACGACGACGTCAACCGGCTGTGCGCGCAGGTGGCGGACCGGTTCGGCTGGGGAATGGTGAACGTCAACCTGCGCGCCTACTACGGCGAGGGCTCGAAGACGGTGGCCCACGAGATCGCGGAGCAGCTCGGCTGGCGTCTGCCGAGTGCCGTGGTGGCGCCGATGGCGGGCGGGTCGCTCCTCACTAAGCTGCGTAAGGGATTCGGCGAGTTCATCGCGGCCGGGCTGGTGACGGGCGCCGTGCCCCGGCTGTACGGCGCCCAGGCGTCGGGCTGCGCGCCGATCGTGCGCCTGGTAGAGCGTGGTGGCGGCGAGCTGCAACCGGAGCTGCCGCGCACCATCTGCCGCTCGCTCGCGATCGGCAACCCCGCGGACGGGGCGTTCGCCGCGCGGGCCATTCGGGAGACGGGCGGTTGGGCGGCCGCGGTGAGCGACGCCGAGCTCGTGGACGGCATCCGCTTTCTCGCGGAGGACGCTGGGATCTTCGCGGAGACAGCGGGCGGCGTCACTGCCGCGGCCGCCCGGGCGCTCGCACGGGATGGCCGGCTCGGGCCCGAGGACGAGGTCGTGCTGTGCGTGACGGGACACGGCCTGAAGACGCTCGACGCGGTGCGCGACACGCTTCCCGAGGCGCCGGTGATCGCGCCCCGGCTACGCGAGGTCGCCGCCCTGGTGCAACGGTGATCAACGGCATGGCGCGGAGGAGCTGATATGGCGATCACGGTGAATCTGCCCTCGGTGCTCGCGGCCCACGCGGGTGGGGCGCGCACCATCGAAGCCGCGGGCCGGACGCTGGGCGAGGCGGTCGCCGATGTGGCGACGCGCTTCCCGGCGCTCGGGCCGCGGCTCCGCGACAAGGACGGCAAGCCCTACCCGTTCGTGAACTTCTACGTGAACGACGAGGACGTGCGCTTCCGCGGCGGTTTCGCGGCGCCGGTCCAGGACGGCGACGAAGTGACCGTCATCCCGGCGATCGCGGGCGGGTAGCGAGTCCTCCTCTCCCGAAGGGAGAAGGGAACAGGGGGTGAGGACTCAGGGGGTGAGCCCCGCATCTGCTGCGGCGATGCGTGCCAACCCTGCCCAGTCGATGTCGCCCCAACCGCGGGCGACCGCGGACAGATAGCGGTCGCGAATCAGGCTGGCGAGCGGCATCGGCGCGGCGACGTCTTCCGCGGCCCCGAGCGCGAGCCGCACGTCCTTGAGTCCGTAGCGCAGCTTGAAACCCGCCGGCTCGTATCGCTCGTCGGCGATCAGCTTGCCGTAGTTCTCGTAGATGGGCGACCGGAACAGGCGGCCGTTCACGATTTCCAGCAGATCTGCCGGCGCGACGTCGTACTTGCGGACCAGGGCGAAGGCTTCGCCCATCGCCTCGATCGCCGCGGCCAGCAGGAAGTTGCCCGCCAGCTTGATCACGTTGGCCCGGCCCGGGTCGTCACCGGCGACGATCACGCCCTGGCCCACGGCGTCGAGCAGGGGGCGGCAGCGCTCGATCGCCGGCGCGGGCCCCGCCGCCACGATCCACAGCTGCTTCGCTTCCGCCGCCTCCGGCCGCCCGAACACCGGCGCGGCCACGTACTCCTGACCCGCCGCCCGGTGCCGCTCGGCGAGCGCGCGGGACAACTTCGGGCTGATCGTGCTCATCGACACGTGGATCGCGCCGCGGGCGAGGGCGGGCAGCGCGCCCGATGAGCCCAGCATCACGTCTTCGAGCGCCGCGTCGTCGGCCAGCATCGTGACCAGCACTTCAGCGCTCCGCGCCGCGGCGGCGGGGCTGTCGGCGACCGTCGGCCGCAGCGGCTTGAGCGCGTCCGCTCGGCTGCGCGTGCGGTTGTAGACGACTACCGTGTGGCCGGCCTGCAACACGTGCCGAGCGATCGGCAGTCCCATGCTGCCGAGACCGATGAACCCGACTTTCATGTGGAACTCTCCTTCGCCGACGCGTGTGGTCGGTGGCTGCTAGGTTTCCAGGCATGAAAGCTATTCGCGTGCACACCCCGGGCGGGCCCGAGGCGCTGCGTCTCGAGGACGTTCCGGAGCCCAAGCCGGAAGCGGGCCAGGCCGTCGTGAAGATCGAGGCCGCGGGCGTGAACTTCATCGACGTGTATCAGCGCACCGGCCTGTACAAGGTCGCGCTGCCGTTCACCCTCGGGCAGGAGGCCGCCGGCACCGTCGCCGCGCTCGGCACGAGCGTGTCGGAGCCGCGAGTGGGTACGCGCGTGGCGTATTGCGGGATACTCGGGGCGTATGCGCCGTACGCCGCCGTGCCGGCCGATCGCCTGGTGGCCCTTCCCGATGGTGTGACGGCGCGGCAGGGGGCCGCGGCCGTGCTGCAGGGTATGACGGCGCACTATCTCGCGACTACGACCTATCCGCTGAACGCCGGCGCGACGTGCGTGGTGCACGCCGCGGCGGGCGGCGTAGGCCTGCTGCTGTGTCAGATCGCGCGACGGCAGGGCGCGCGGGTCATCGGCACGGTCTCCACGCGCGAGAAGGCGGCCCTGGCGCGGGAGGCGGGCGCCCACGACGTGATCCTCTACACCGAGCAGGACTTCGAGGTGGAGGTCAAGCGGCTCACGGACAACCGCGGCGTGGATGTGATCTATGACTCCGTGGGCAAGTCGACGTTCGACAAGGGGCTGAACTGCCTAAAGCCGCGCGGCCTGATGGTGCTGTACGGGCAGTCGAGCGGACCGGTGGGGCCGATCGACCCCCAGGTGCTGAGCCAGCGGGGCTCGCTGTTCCTCACGCGTCCCACGCTGCACCACTACATCGCCACGCGCGCCGAGCTCGGCGCGCGCGCTGGCGAGCTGCTCGGTTGGATCGCGCGGGGCGAGGTGAAGGTCCGGATCGACCGCGAGCTGCCGCTGGCGCAGGCGGCCGAGGCGCACACGCTGCTCGAAGGCCGCAAGACCACGGGGAAGGTCCTACTGATTCCATAATCGACTGCGGAGGAGTCGTCTGTATGAACTTGCCTACCCGTCCGCTCGGCACGAGCGGACTCGAGATCACCACCGTCGGTTTCGGCGCGTGGGCGATCGGCGGCGGCGGCTGGGCGTTCGGCTGGGGCCCGCAGGACGATGCCGACTCGCTCGCCGCGATGGGTCGTGCGCTCGAGCTGGGAATCAACTGGATCGACACCGCCGCGGTGTATGGTCTGGGCCATTCCGAAGAACTGGTGGGACGCCTGCTGCGCGAGCTGCCGGCGAGCGAGCGACCGCTCGTGTTCACCAAGTGCGGCCTCGTATGGGACGAGCGCGACCGCATGACGGAGGCGCGGCGCGTGCTGCGACCGGAGTCCATCCGGCAGGAGTGCGAAGCGTCGCTGCGCCGTCTCGGGGTCGAACGCATCGACCTGTATCAGTTTCATTGGCCCGACGAGACGGGAACGCCCGTGGAGGATTCGTGGCAGGCGATGGTGCGGCTCGTCGAGGAGGGCAAAGTGCGGGCTGCGGGGGTGTCGAATCTCGCTGTCCCGCTGCTCGAGCGCTGCGAGGCGATCCGCCACGTGGATTCGTTGCAACCGCCGTTTTCCCTGATCCGGCGGGAGGCCGCGGAGCGCGAGATTCCCTGGTGCGCGGAGCACGAGACCGGCGTCATCGTGTACAGCCCGATGCAGTCGGGTCTCTTGACGGACTCCTTTACGGCCGCGCGTGTCGCGGCGCTCGCCGCGGACGACTGGCGCCGCCGCAGCACGCAGTTCCAGCAGCCGGCGCTGGGCAGGAATCTCGCGCTGCGCGACGCGCTCAAGCCGGTCGCGCGGCGGCACGGCGCCACCGTCTCGGCGGTCGCCATCGCCTGGACGCTCGCCTGGCCGGGCGTGACCGGGGCGATCGTCGGCGCCCGAACGGCGGCGCAGGTGGACGGCTGGATCGGCGCCGCGACGCTCGAGCTCACCGCGGCGGATCTCGACGAGATCGCCGCCGCCATTTCGCGGACCGGGGCCGGGACGGGGCCCGTGCGGCCTACCGCGGGGGTGACGGGAGGTCGCTGAGGCGGGTCGCGGCGCCGACTTCCCGTTGTGCCGCCCGCACCCACACCCGCACCTCGGCGGGCGTGGGCCGGGGGCCGCCGCGCACCCGTTGCCACACCGTGTCGGGGTCCGCGGCGGCCAACGCCTCGACGCTGCGGATCCCGCTGCCCATCAGGGCCGCGGCGTGCGCGCTCCCGATGCCGCGCAGCGTCACCAGCCGCGCCGCCGCGCGGGCCGCGCGGGCGTCCCCCGGGCTCAGGTTGGCGCGGTACGCGAGCTCGGCCACGGGGGTGCGCGCGACCCGGAACACGTCGTCCCATCCGGCGCCCGCGAGGCGCTGCAGCACGGCGTTGGTGACGCCCGGCAGGTCCGCCAGCCGCGGCGCCGTGGAGCTCACGGTCCAGCGATCGATTCCCGCGAGCACCAGCAGGGCGAACACCGCGCTGCCGAGCAGCACACGGCGGGAGGTGCGCGGCGCGAGCAGGTGGTAGAGTGACCACACCTCGAGCGCGAAAAACGGGAAACCGATGAATCCCGCCGGCGGCATTTCGAAGATCTTCGAGTGCTCGAGGAAGGGAACGGTGTAGATCCAGCGTCCTCGCGCCATGCCGTTGAACGATTCCCACAGCGCTCCGGCCACGAGCCCCGCGGTCATCAGGCGCGCGATCCGCCCCCACTCGCCGCGGACGACGTCGCCGAGCAGCGAGTGCTCTGGATCGCGGCGGTACAACAGCGGCTCGACGACGAGCCACACCGCGCCCCAGGTGAGCGGATAGAGATAGCGGGGGAACGCGAGGACCAGAGCGAGCATGGCCCAGCCGGTCCACCCGGCGGCCTCGAGCTGCGCGGGCGTGAGCGGGACGGGCCGCGCGCGCAGGTCGTGCCATACGCCCAGCCGGTCGAGCACGCGCTCCGGCAGCAGGACGGCCGGCACGACCGTGGCGAGCGAGATCGTGATGCCGACCCAGCGGTCCAGGCGGTGCGGCGGCAGGAACACGTAGTACCAGTTCTGGAGGCGGAAGTTGATCGCCTCGAACAGAAACCAGATCACGGCCGACCACCACAGCATCGCCGCGAGCTCGGGCGGCCGGGCAAGCAGCGACTCGCCGCCCAGCAGCACCACCACCTGATCGAGCACGACGAGCGTGGGATACCAGGCGAGGACGTAGAACCAGGTGGGAACGGGGGGGATCTCGTAGTGGAGCAGCGCGACGGCGGCGATCAGCACGACCGCCGCCGTCGCGAGCCTGGCCCGGGCTTTGAGCAGGGGTGGGACCATCGGACGCCTACAAGATCGTCACGACCGGCCGCCCCCACAACCGCGGATCCGGCACTACGGTTTCACCGGCCGGAACTCGAGGTCCTGGTAGTCGAAGCTGAAATCGGCGAGCGGCGACACCGCCGTCATGCGGAACCGGTCGACCGATCCGTCGGGGTTCAGCGCGAACGTCACGTACGCGTCTTCGATATGGGGCGTCCGCCACCGCGCAATGAACGTGTCGTGCTGCCAGTGCTCCAGGTCGCCGACGAACGCCGGTGAGTGACTGAAACGGAGCACGAGTCGCCCGCTCTCGAGCGCGATGGTCGCGTCGCCATAGAGCGCGTCGCGGTAGCGACCGGCGTAGTGCTCGAGCGGCAGCGATGGCTTCGACAGCGAGTCGCGCCCGGCGCTGGTGGCGCGCAGCACCGAGTCGGCCTGCGCGCGGTCGAGCTGGGCGGCCTGGGCGAACGCGCTTACCCAGTCAGTACGGGGCTTGGGAGCGTCGAGAAAGTCGTCCAGCAGGCGATACGACAGGGCGGCCATCAGGTCGGCCTCGGAATTCGTCAGCACAACGATCCCGAGCTTCTCCGCCGGCACGAGGGTGATTTGCGAGGACATGCCGGCGAGTCCCCCCGTGTGCGACACGATCTTCCGTCCACGGTAATCGCGCAGCCGCCAGCCGAGCCCGTACTCGGAGAAATTCGGTCGCAGGGCGGCGAGCGGCGGGTCGGGGTCGGCGATCGGCAGGATCGTCTGTCCCGACCACATCTCCCGCGCCTGGCGCTCGCTGAACAGCCGGCCGCCCGCGTAGCGGCCCGAGTCGAGCCGGCAGATCAGCCACTTCGCGAGATCCGTGACGTTCGAGACGATGCCGCCGGCGGGAGCCGTGTTGTCTACGGAATCGATGGGGACGATCTGCAGCGTGCCGCGCTCCACCGCATGCGGGGCGGCGCGGTTCGGCGCCGCCGTGAAGTACGCGATGGTCGTGCCGGTCTCGGTCATCCCGAGCGGCGTGAGGATGCGCTTGGTCACGAAGTCATCCCAGCTCATGCCGCCGAGGGCGGGGACGATCTCGCCCGCGACGATGTACAGCACGTTGTCGTAGGCGTACGCGCTGCGGAAGCTCGAGGCGGGCTTCGCGAATCGGATGCGGTACGCGATCTCGCCGCGGGAGTAGTCCGAGTGGAACCACAGCAGATCGCCGGCGCCGAGCCCCAGCCCGCTGCGGTGGGTCACGAGGTCTCGCACCGTGAATTCGCGGGTCACGTACGGATCGTACAGCTGGAACCCGGGCAGAACCTTGGTGACGGGATCGTCCCACGAGAGCTTCCCCTCGTCCGCGAGCATGGCGAGCGCCGCGGTGGTGAACGCCTTGGTGTTCGAGGCGATCTGGAACAGCGTGTGCGCGTCGACGCGACCCGTGTCGCCCCGCGCCAGGGCGCGCACACCGTAGCCCTTCGCGAACACCACGCGGCCGTCCTTGACGACCGCGATGGCGGCGCCGGGCGTGCGCAGCGCCTCGAGCCCGCGGGCGACGTAGCCGTCGAAATCCTTGGGGCGGAACTGGGCCCGCAGCGGGCTCGCCGTGAGCGCCAGCACGGCGGCGACGAGAGCGATTCTCATTCGCCGATGGACACGCGCACCACCACGTTGCGTCCGGGATCGAGGGCGAACTCTTTGTAGCGGCTCAGGAAGCTGCGGTAGCTCACGTTGGCGACGTTCTTGACCGCGAGATCGACGCGGCCGACCCGGCCCAGCATCGGCCGCACCAGGCCGGCCGAGAGATGGAGCAGCGTGTATCCGGCGGTCGGGATGTCGAGCGGATTGAGGCGCGTCTGTCGCGTGACGGCCTCGATCTCGGCCCCCGCATAGGCGCGGTCGGCCCACGCCAGCCCGCTGCGATGGAATTCGGCGCCGAGCGCCGCGCGGGCGGGAGGGACGAGGGGCAGGGACTCGTTGGTAGCTCGGTTCGTGCCGCGCACGGCGTCCGCACGGGCCCGCAGCGAGAGCGCGGCCGCCACTGCCACCTCCAGCTCGGCTTCGCCGCCCACGAGCCGGGCATCGGCCTGCTGGTAGCGATACACCCGCAGTGAGTCCGGTGGCGTCGTCGATACGGTCACGAACGAGTCCGTGGGCGTGATGAAAATGAAGCGGTCGATCGCGTTGCGATATCCGGCCAGCTCGGCGCGGACGCGCCCACTCTGCCAGCGCACTCCCACGTCCAGGTTCGTCCCCGCCTCGGGCTTGAGGCCCGGGTCGCCGATCTCGTAGCGCGCCTCACCCAGGTGGGGGCCGTTCGAGAACAGCTCGAACAAGGTGGGGGCCCGCCAGGCGCGGCCCACATTGGCGGTAAGGGCGGCCGCGCCGACGCGGTAGACGATCCCTACGTTTCCCGCGAAGGCAGTGTAGTCGCGCGTCTGCGGGGAGAGCTTGAGCACGCCGTTCGAATCGGCCGTGAGGCGCCGCACGTCGACGCGGGCCCCGGCCAGGACGCGCACGCGGCCCAGCGACGCCTGCTCGAACCCGAACACCGCGCCGGAGCGCACGCGGGCGTCCGGGACCAGGGGCACCCGCCCGCGGGTGTCGTTGCTCTGGGCCACGCCCGAGACGCCGAGCGTGCCCTCGACCTGCGCCCCGGCGGTGTGATGCACCAGGGCATCGAGCGTGAACGTGTTGAGGAGCAGATCGAACGCCGTCCCCTCGAGCGGCTGGCCGCCGGGGCTCACGCCCGTGTCCGACACCTCGATGAGCGAGTGCCGCTGCCACTGGGCCTTGGTCTCGAGCCGCACCCCGCCGACGAGATAGTTCCCCGCGAGCTGCAGCCGGTCGTCGGACAGCTTGCGCTCGGGTCCTCCTTCTTCTCCGCTCGCCGGGCCTTCGGCTTCGAGCAGCTTGAACTCGCCGCCGTAGCGCGTGTAGCGCAGCGTCGTGCTGCCGCGCGCGCCGCGCGTGCCCACGGCGGCCTCGCCCGAGAGCGCGTTGAATCCCGTGTTATCGAGCTCGCCCGCGGGCGTATGGAGACTGCTCGCGAACCGCCCGATGCCGAACACGCGCCAGCCCCACCCGCCGCTCGCGCCTTCCAGCCGCGCGGCTCCCTCGAGCTCGGCGTTGTTGGACGCACCCGAGATCTCGAAGCCGCTGCGCATGGCGCGCCGACCGCCGTTCGCGTCCGGCAGCTCTTCCGGGATCACGTTCACCACGCCGCCCAGCGCGTCCGAGCCGTACAACACGCTCGCCGGCCCGCGGATCACTTCGACGCGCTGCGCCAGCCGGGCGTCCACCGACGGGCCGTCCTCGTCGCTCCACGAGTAGTCCTCGAGCCGGCTGCCGTCCTCGAGCACCAGCACGCGCGGCCCCGTGAGCCCCCGGATGATGGGCTTGCCGATCTGCTGTCCCGTGGTGAGCGCGTTGATCCCCGGCAGATTCGCCAGCGCATGGGCCAGAGACACGCTCTGCTCGCGCCTCAGGCGGTCTTCCGAGAGGGCTTCGGTGGGAAGCGGCGATAGCCCCGCGGCGAGCGGCGCGCGGGTGGCCGTGACGATGACCGGCTCGACCCAGATCGAGGTCCGGCTCAGGGTCACGGACAGCGTCGTCGCCCCGCGGACGGTGACCTCGCGTGCGATCGGCGCGAACCCGAAGGCCCGCACCGTGATCGTATAGCGGCCCGGGGGCAGGTCGGTGAAGCGGTACCCACCGTCCGCGTGGGTCAGCGCCACGCGATGCAGCTCGACCACGGTCACCGTCGCGGCGGCGACGGCATTGCCGTCCGGGTCCGCGACCCGACCGGACAGCGTATCCCCGCTCCCGAGCAGGGCGGCGACGAGGACCAGTACGTCGAGCGTCATCGCTTCTCTCCTCCCACACCCACGGCGGGCACGTTCAGGTCGCGCAACATGCGATTGAAGGCCGCGAGGTCTCCCGTCTCGATGCCCCGCAACGCCGCGAGCTCCTTCTCGAGCCGGCCCGAGAGCTCCCCGAGCACCTCGCGCTCCTGCCGGGTCGGCGCCGCGTCCGCGCTCTGGACCATGGCGTTGAGCGACAGCAGCTGGTTGTAGATCTGGATCGGCCAGTGCAGCGTGGATTCGTCGGCGTGGGCGTGCGGCTCGCTCAGACGGGCCCGCACCGCCTCGAAGCTGCGCTTCAGGGAGTCGGCCTGCGCCTTCACGCGGGCGGCTTCGGGTCGGTTCTTGGTCCAGTCCGTCCAGCTCGCGAGCTGCGCCTCGGCCTGCTCCACGCGCTCCACCGCGGACACGAGCGTGTCGATGCGGTCGTGAATCTGGAGCGCGAAGGCGTACTGGGCCGCGAGGTCCGCCGGCGACGTGGTCACACGGGGGTCGTTCACCACCGTGAACGGTTGCGTCGCGCTCTGTCCCGCCACTGTGATCTTCACGCTGTAGCGGCCCGGGGGCACGATGGGTCCCTCGATCATCCCTTCGTCGACGACGATGTCCTTGGCTTTCTTGGCGTCGGGCACCCGCAGGTTCCAGACAAAGCGGTTTGTTCCCGCGTGCGCCGGGACGGCTGAATCGGCGGGCGCATAGGTCGCGCTGTCGACTCTCGCGCTCGAGTCGGCCTTACCGGAGTACGTGCGAATCACGGTTCCGGCGCTATCGAGGAACGTGAGGGCGACGTCACCCGTGGGCTTCTGCTGGAGCCAGTAGGTCACGGCCGCGCCCGGCAGGGGGTTCTCCCCGGCCGCGGTCGGTCCCGCGCTGCGCCCGCCCAGAAAGCGCACCGCCGGCTCGGGCGCGAACAGGTGCACGCGCTCCCCCCGCAGGGACGGGCTCAGCTGTCGCAGCGGCGAGATGTCGTCGAGCACCCAGAACGCCCGCCCGTGCGTCGCGACGATCAGGTCGCTCCCGTGGACTGCGATGTCGCGCACCGAGCTGCGCGGCAGGTTCAGCTGTAGCAGCTGCCAGCGCCCGCCGTCGTCGAACGTCACGTAGATGCCGGTCTCGGTGCCGGCGAACAGCAGGCCCCGGCGCACGGGATCCTCGCGGATCGCGCGCGTGTACGCGGCCGCCGCAAGGCCCGTGACGATTTTCGTCCACGTCTTGCCGTAGTCCGCCGTCTTGAACAGATAGGGCGCGAAGTCGTCTTGCTGGTAGCGGTTGGCCGCGAGGTAGGCGACGCCCGCGTCGAAGTGCGAGGGCTCGATCAGACTCACGCGCGTGAACTTGCCCAGGGCCTTCGGGGTGACGTCGTCCCAGGTCGCGCCCCCGTCCCGCGACACGTGGACCAGACCATCGTCCGACCCGGCCCACAGCACGCCCGCCTTCACGGGGGATTCCACGAAGGCGAAGATCGTGCCGTACCACTCGGTGCCGGTCATGTCCCGCGTGATCGGTCCGCCCACGGGGCCGAGCGTGGCGGGATCGTGGAGGGTCAGGTCGGGGCTGATCGCCTGCCAGCTGGCGCCGCCGTCTGTGGTCTTGAACACCTTGTGCGCCGTGACATACAGCGTGTTCCGGTCGTGCGGCGAGAACACGATCGGAAAGGTCCACTGGAACCGGTAGGGCACGTCGGCCGCCGCGTATCCGTCGTAATTGTTGAGCCACACGGACACGTCGCGCGCCTGTCTGGTGCGATGGTCGTAGCGGGTGAGGGTGCCCATGTAGGTGCCTGCAAACACGATGCCCGGATCGCCCGGCTGCGGCGCGATGTACCCCGACTCGCCGCCCGCTACGGCGTACCAGTCGCGCAGCGTGATCGCCCCGTCGTCCGAGCGGCTCGGGATCGACACGGTGCTGTTGTCCTGCTGCGCGCCGTACAGACGATAGGGAAACTGGTCGTCGGTCGCGACGTGGTAGAACTGCGCCGTGGGCTGGTTGTTCACGGTGGACCAGGTGGTGCCGCCGTCGAGCGACACGGTGGCGCCGCCGTCGTTCCCCTCGATCATGCGGCGCGGATCCTTGGGATCGATCCACAGGATGTGGCAGTCCCCGTGGGGGACGCGGATGCGCGAGAACGACTTGCCGCCGTCCACCGAGCGCCACGTGCCCAGGTTCAGGACGTACATGGTGTTCTCGTCCGTGGGATCGGCGGCGACGGACGAGAAGTACCACGGCCGCACCATGAATTTCTGGTCGGCGTTGACGCGCTCCCAGCTCGCCCCCGCGTCGTCGGACCGGAAGATGCCGCCGCTCGAGTCGGCGGCGGGGCCTTCGACGCTGGCCCACAGCCGCGACGGATTGGCCCGCGACACGGCGATCCCGATGCGGCCCAGGGGCCGCGGCGGGAGCCCCCGGCTCGCCGTGATATCGGTCCAGGTGTCGCCGCCGTCGCTGCTCTTCCACAGTCCGCTCTTACCGCCTCCCGCCGAAAAGCCCCAGGGGAGCCGTTGGCTCTTCCACAGGGCGGCGTACAGCACGCGCGGGTTCGTGGCGTCCAGGGCCAGGTCGATCGCGCCGGTCGAATCGTCGACGTACAGCAGCTTGCTCCACGTGCGGCCGCCGTCGATCGACCGGAACACGCCGCGCGTCGCATTGGGGCCGAAGGCGTGGCCCATCGCGGCGACGTACACGACGTCGGGGTTGGCCGGATCCACGCGCACGGCGGCGATGTGACGCGTGTCGGCGAGGCCCAGGTGCCGCCACGTCTCGCCGCCATCGGTCGAGCGCCACATGCCTTCGCCGTACGTGAGATCCTCGCGCCAATCGGCTTCGCCCGCGCCCACGTAGATCACGTTCGGGTCGGACGGAGCGACGGCGATCGCGCCGACCGACGCGATGTCGGAGCGGCCGTCGGTCACGTTGTTCCACGTCTGACCGCCGTTGGCGGTCTTCCACACGCCGCCGTCCACGGCGCCGAAGTAGAAGACCAGCGGCCGCGAGGGATCGCCCGCCACTGCCACGGCGCGCCCGCCCCGGAACGGCCCCACCAGGCGCCAGTGCAGCGCGCGCAGGGCCGGATCGCTCGCCTCCGCCGTGTCGCGCGTGGAGTTGGCCTTCTGAGCCACGAGCGGTGCCGCGACGAGGAGCCCAACGATCACGCGGGCGACGAGCGGAATGGTTCGCAGGGGCGACATGAGCGACTCCGGATGGTGGAACGGCGCAGCATATCCCGCGCCACGACCGGTGGCAAGCCTACCTTGCGGCGTTCCGTTCGGCGCGTAACATCGCTCCTGCATGAGGGACTCGGGCCTCCCCAGCCGTCCATCCGTTGTGCTCACACTGACGGTCCTGTCGCTCGTCACGCCGCTCCCCCGGCGCGGGCTGGCGGCGCAGGCCCCCGATTCGATTCCCGCCGAGCGAGTCGCCGCGCGACAATGGTTCCGCGATGCGAAGTTCGGCATGTTCATCCACTGGGGTGTCTACAGCCTGCTGGGCCAGGGCGAGTGGGTGATGCAGCAGCGCGAGCTTCCGGTCGGGACGTACGAGTGGCTCGCGACGACGTTCAATCCGGTGAAGTTCGATGCCCGTGCGTGGGTGTCGCTCGCAAAGGCCGCCGGAGTGAAGTACATCACGATCACGTCGCGCCACCACGACGGCTTCTCGATGTTCGCGACCCACGCGACCCCGTACAACATCGTGGATTGGACGCCGTTCAAACGCGACCCGCTGAAGGAGCTGGCGGACGAGTGCCAGCGGCAAGGCCTCAAGCTGTTCTTCTATTATTCGCAGCTCGACTGGCATCATCCCGACTACTGGCCGCGGGGCCGGACCGGCGAGCACACCGGCCGGCCCGAAAACGGCGACTGGGGCCGCTATCTCGATTTCATGGACAGCCAGCTCACGGAGCTGCTCACGGGCTACGGTCCGATCGGCGGCATCTGGTTCGACGGCATGTGGGACAAGCCCGATGCGGACTGGCGTCTGTCACGCAGCTACACGCTGATCCATCGGCTGCAGCCCGCGGCGCTCATCGTGCCCAACCACCACAAGGCACCCCTCCCGGGTGAGGACGTGCAGACCTTCGAGCAGGATCTACCGGGCGCGAACACGGCCGGCTTCAACACAAAGGAGATCGGGTTGCTGCCGCTGGAAACGTCGCTGACGATGAACAACTCGTGGGGCTTCAACATTACGGACAACCGCTTCAAGTCGGTCCACGACCTGGTCGGCTATCTCGTGCGGGCCGCGGGCAGCGATGCCAACCTGCTGCTGAACATCGGACCTCGGCCCGACGGCACGATCCAGCCCGAGGCCGCCGAGCGACTGCGCGACGTCGGCCGTTGGCTCGCCACCTATGGCGGGTCGATCTACGGCACGCGCGCTGGGCCGGTGCCGCCGCGTGAATGGGGCGTGACCACACGGCGCGCCGACACCGTGTTCGTGCATGTGCTCTCGTGGCCGGACCGTCTGCTCGCGCTACCGTCGTTGGGTGCCCCAGTCGTACGGGCGAGCATGTTGAGCACGGGTGCGCGCGTGGATGTCACCCCCTCCGGCAGCGGCGTCACGCTCACACTGCCGGCGGGCGGTGAGGAAGAGCCCGATCGTGTCGTCGTGCTGACCCTTGCGGCACGCCGGCCGAAGGGTTGAACCTAGGGGAGATCGTCGAGTCCCGGCTCGGCCCGCTTGTACATCCAGTACTCCGGCCCGGCCGACGCCTCCGGCCAGTCGGCGAGGTGCTCGCCGCCGCGCCACGCCTGCTCGGCGTCGTCCTGCGAACCCCGCCAGGCCTCACGGCCGGCCGCAAACAGCTGCTCGAGCTCGTCGTCTTCCGGATCGCCGGGCATCCACGCGGGTGTCATGCGTCGCTCCTCGTCGCCACCATATTGGGGGATCGCAAGCTGCGTGCCCGTTTCGGGGATGCGAGACAAGTCGTCGCGTGGTATATGGATAGGACGCTGGGTTTGGGAAACGCAGGCCGGCCGCCTCGCGACAACCGGGCGGGACGCGGGCGGAATGACACAATGCTTCAGGTGACCGGGATCACGCGCCGATCACGATAGGCTCACACATGGATCTGCGTATCACCTACCACGTCCACGGCGCCGACGAGCGCGCCGCCGCCGCGCGCGCCCGCGAGATCGCGCTCGAGCAGACGGTGGAGCTGGCGGCGGACGCCCTCTCCGCCGACGTGGTCGCGCGCATCGTCGGCCGGATCGAGGTGGTCGAGCCGCTGGGCGACGGACGGTGGAGCAGCGTGATCGCGTACGATCCGGCCGTGGTAAGCGGCGAGATGCCGCAGCTCCTCAACCTGCTGTTCGGCAACATCTCGCTGCAGTCGGGCGTCGTCGTGGCGAGCGTCGAATGGCCGCTCCAGCTGCTCGCTTCGCTCGGCGGGCCGCGCCACGGCATCGCGGGCCTGCGGGAGCTTACGGGCGCACCCGGGCGCGCGCTGCTGTGCACCGCGCTCAAGCCGCTCGGCGTGTCCGCGGCGCAGCTCGCGGAGCGCGCCTATCGATTCGCCCTCGCCGGGATCGACCTCGTCAAGGACGACCACAGCCTGTCGGACCAGCCGCCCGCGCCGTTTCGCGAGCGGGTCCAGCGTTGTCAGGACGCGGTCGAGCGGGCGAACCGCGAGACTGGCGGGAACACGCTCTACCTTCCCAACGTCACCAGTGGAGTGACGGCGATGCTCGAACGGGCAGCGCTCGCGCGCCGGATCGGATGTCGTGGCTGTGTCGTGAACGCGCTGCCCGCGGGTCTCGACGCTGTGCGCGCGCTGGCGGCGACGGGGCTCGCCGTCATGTCGCACCCCTCGCTCGCCGGGGCTTTCTTCCACCCGGACCACGGGATCACACCGCCCGTGCTCCTGGGCGACCTGTTTCGCATTGCCGGAAGCGATGCCGTGATCTATCCCAACGTGGAGGGGCGGTTTACGTTGTCGGAAACGACGTGCGCTGCGATCAACGCGCGCTTGCGCGCGCCGCTCGGCTCGATACGTCCCTCGTTCCCCGTGCCCGCGGGCGGTATCGACGTGGCCCGGGTGCCGCATTGGCTCGACCGCTACGGCGCCGACACCATCTTCCTCGTCGGAGGGAGCCTGTACGCGCAGCCCGACCTGGTCGCCGCGGCGCGGCGCCTGGTCGAGGCGGTGCGGGCTCGATCGCCATGACCCAGCCGTCGAAGCTGCTCAAGTGCGTGGCGTTCCGATGGGACGGCGTTCCCGTCCGCGAATACAAGACGGCTGACGCTCCCTACCGGGGCGTGACGCGACAAACGCTGCTGGGCGAGGGCTCGGGTGAGGAGGCGTTCAACTTCCTCACACGCTACTTCGAAGTCGCGGCCGGGGGCTACTCGACGCTCGAGCGACACCGTCACCCGCACGCCGTGGTGGTGATCCGGGGGCGGGGCCGCGTGATCCTGGGCGACACCACGCACGACATCGCGCCGTTCGACTGCATCTACGTGGCTCCCGGCGTGGCCCACCAGTTCCGCGCGAGCGACGCGGAGCCGCTGGGGTTCCTCTGTACCGTGGATCGGGAGCGCGATCGCCCCGAGGTGATCGGGTGAGCCTCCAGTCCGTCAATCCCGCCACCGGGGCGGTGCTCGAGACCTTCGAAGAGACGTCGCCCACCGAGCTGGACCGGATCATCGCGCGGGCGGACGCGGCGTCGCGCGAGTGGCGCGTGCTGCCCGTCGCCGCACGCGCCGAGCGGCTGCGCGCGGCGGGCCGCATCCTGCGCGAACGGAAGGATGCCTACGCCCGCACCATGGCGCTCGAGATGGGGAAGCCGCTCGCGCAGGGCGTGGCGGAGGCGGAGAAGTGCGCATGGGTGTGCGACTATTACGCGGACCAGGCGGCCGCCATGCTGGCGGACCAGCCGCGCCAGACGGACGCGACGCGGAGCTACGTTCGCTTCGAGGCGATCGGACCCGTGCTCGCGATCATGCCGTGGAATTTCCCGTTCTGGCAGGTGTTCCGGTTCGCCGCCCCGGCGCTCGCCGCGGGGAACGCCGGCATACTGAAGCACGCGCCCAACGTGTCGCGCTGCGCCCTCGAGATCGAGCAGGCGTTCCAGGACGCGGGGCTTCCGGACGGACTGTTCCGCTCGGTATTCCTCTCCAATGAGGCGGCGGCGGGAGTGATTGCCGACCCACGCGTGCGCGCGGTGACCCTCACCGGCTCGGACCGCGCCGGGAGCCAGGTGGCGGAGCGCGCCGGGCGACACCTCAAGAAGACCGTGCTCGAGCTCGGGGGCAGCGATCCGTTCATCGTGCTCGAGGACGCCGACCTGGCGCGGGCGGCGCAGATCGCGGCCGAGGCCCGGCTCCAGAACAGCGGCCAGAGCTGCATCGCGGCGAAGCGGTTCATCGTGGTCGAGCCGATCGCGCAGGACTTCATCGAGCGGTTCACCGCGGAAATGGGCGCTCGTCGCGTGGGGGACCCGCTCGATCCCGCGATCTCCATCGGCCCGCAGGCGCGGCTCGATCTCCGGGAAAACCTCCATCGGCAGGTACGGGAATCGGTCCAGCGGGGCGCCCAGGTCGTGCTGGGCGGACAACTCCCCGGCGGGCCGGGCGCGTTCTATCCGCCGACGGTGCTCACGGCCGTGCAGCCGGGGATGCCGGCCTTTGACGAGGAAACGTTCGGTCCTGTCGCCGCGGTCGTGCGCGCCAAAGACGAGGCGGACGCGATCCGCATCGCGAACGCGTCGCAATATGGACTCGGCGCTTCCGTGTGGACAGCCGACCGAGCGCGGGGAGAGCGCGTCGCACGGGCGATCGAGGCGGGGAGCGTATTCGTGAACGCGCTGGTCAAGTCCGATCCCCGGCTGCCGTTCGGCGGGGTGAAGCGCTCGGGCTTCGGGCGCGAGCTGTCGGAGTACGGGCTGCGGGAGTTCGTGAACATCAAGACGGTGTGGGTGGCGTAGCGTGCGCGTCCGCGTCGGCACATCCGGCTACAACTTCCCGGAATGGAAGGGCACGTTCTATCCGGCCAAGTTTCCCGAGTCGCAGATGCTTGAGTACTACGCGCAGCGGCTCGGGACGGTAGAGATCAATTACACGTTCTACCGGATGCCGAACGCCAAGATCGTGGCGGGATGGGACGCGGCGACGCCGGCGGGCTTCACGTTCATCCTCAAGGCGCCGCAACGCATCACGCACATCGCCCGGCTGCGGGACGTGGACGACCCGCTCCGCTATTTCATCGACACCGCGCGCAAGCTCGGGCCGAAGCTCGGCCCGATCTTGTTCCAGCTGCCGCCGAACTTCAAAAAGGACCTGGACCGGCTGAACGATCTGCTCACCCAGTTTCCCGCCGACCTGCGCTGCGCTTGGGAGTTCCGCCACGAGTCGTGGTTCAGCGACGACGTGTACGCAGCGCTACGCACCGCCAACGCGGCGCTGTGCGTGGCGGACACCGAAGAGAAGCACACCCCGCTCGTCGCCACCGCCGAGTTCGGCTACCTGCGGCTGCGCGACGAAGGATATGAGAAGACAGACCTGGAGCAGTGGGCGAAGACCGTGCAGGACGTCGGGAAGGACTGGCAGGACGCGTTCATCTTCTTCAAGCACGAGGAGTCGGGGATCGGGCCCAAGCTGGCGCAGGAGTTCGTGGCGATGGTCACGTGATTTCGCCTCACGTCCCGGTTGCCGACCTCTGCAGCCCGTAGCTCACCGTCGCGATCGCGGTCGTCAACACAAAACTCACGAGCTCGGCGGGCGTCACGACCCGCACCGCGACGCTCGGGCCCCCGGCCCAGTCCAGCATCCGGAAGTACCATACCGCCACGCTGAGCATCAGGAGGCCCAGGTTCGCCGCACTCTCGACGAAAGCGAGGCGGCTCGCGTACGCCGGGGCGCGCAGCATGACCACGCCGAGCACGAAGCAGAGCAGGTAGTAGGCGTTACGTCCGACGGGGAAATCATCCAGGAACGCGACGCGCACGTTGACACCCGAGATCGCTCCCACCAGCCAAAACAGCGGCGTCGCAAGGTAATACCAACGCAGGAACGAACTGCGTGGCGCCGCGGGCACGCAGTGTCTTAGAACGCTCCCCAGGCCTGCTTGCCGGGGATGTAGTAACTGGGGCAGAGGAACTTGAAGATGTTCGCGACCTTGCGGGCGCTCTCGCGCTTGGCCTTGTCCTCGCGGAGCATGCCGGCGAGCTGGGTATCGAACATCTCGCGGTAATACGCCTGCGCGGCTTTGTGGCGCTCGGCGTCGGACTTGTAGTCCGAGCGGATGGCAGCGAGCTCTCCGGGGTCGAGGAAAATCCCTTCGCACTTGGGGCACTCGTCCACTGCGACGTCCCGTTTGACGCTCCAGAAGTGCCGCATCATGACGATATCGGTATCGCGCGGACAGTTGCGCCGCTTCTCCGGATCCGCCTTTATGGCCGGATTCTGTTCCAAGTGGAGCAACGCTTCGCCCGCCGACTGGTCCGGCTCGTCGACCTTGCGGAGCGTCCATTCGTCGAACCACAACCCGCCGCAGCCGCCCTTGCAAGCTTGGATCTTCACATCGCTCACCGCGATCTCGGTCATCTGGGTGCCGCAGGCCGGACAGTTCATGGTGACGCCTCCTTGACCCCCTAAGTTAGGGTGGTCGCGGTGCGAGAGCCATTCCTAGACGCGGTGCGCCACCAGCAAGCCATCCCGCACGGGGATCACCGACGCAATCCACCGCGGGTCTGTCTGAATGCGCCGGGTCAACTCTCGCACACCGCGAGTCGCGGGACTGGTGTCGCGGCGCTCGAAGATGCGCCCGCTCCACAGCATGTTGTCGACCAGGAGCAGCCCACCCGACCGGAGCTTGGTCACGATGACATCGAGCGCCTTCGGGTAATCCTGTTTGTCGATGTCATTGAAGATGACGTCGAACGGGCCGGAAGCGTGTCGCAGCGTCGCGACCGCCTCCCCGACGTGAAATCGGACCACATCGACCAGGCCGAGGGCAGCGAGGTTGTCGCGCGCTTGGCGGGACAGCTCGTCGTCCCACACGACATGGTGCACGGTCCCACCGCCGTTTTCCTTCACGGCGCGCGCGAACCACGCGGTCGAGTAGCCGAACCCGGAGCCGAGCTCGAAGACCTGTCGAGCGTTGCTGAGGCGCGCCAGCAGGTAGCACAGGTGTCCCGTCGCGGGGCCGATGATGGGGAAGCCGGTGCGTCGCGCCGCCGCTTCCAGCTCCGCGAGCCGCGCGGGGCGCGGCGGTACGAGTGCGTCCAGATACGCCGCCACGCGTGGGGCCACGAGGTTCATCCTATCCCTCCCCCGTCAGTCTTCGATAAATCGACAAGTGCCGCAGCGCCGCCGCCTTCTTCCCCGCCTGCTCGTACAGCCGCGCCAGGTTGAAGTACGCGTCCGCCAGCCGCCGATCGGCGGCGATCGCCTGCTCGTAGGCCTTCACCGCGTCGTTGGGGCGCCGCCGGTCCTCCAGCGCGATGCCGAGGTTGTACCACGCGGTCGCGTGGTCGGGACAGTCGGCCAGCACCGCCCGGAAATGCGTCTCCGCCTCCTCGGCGCGACCGGATTCGACCAGCAGCCGTCCCAGGTTCACCCGGGCGTCGGCATGATGGGGATCGAGCTCGAGCGCCCGCCGGTAGGCGTCGCGCGCGTCCTCCGGCGCGCTCACTTCCAGCTCGAGCCCGAGGTCGAACCACTGCTCGGCGTCGAGATCGTCCTCCACGCGCCGGGCGGCCGCCGCCTGGCGGCGCGCCAGCGGCGCCGCACGCACGGCCAGGCTCGCGACGTCGAAGTCGAGCACCAGCTGCCCCGAATCCGGATTCCAGGCGAGCGCACCGTCTCGCGCGACCACCCGATGTCCCTCGGCTGTGATGCGCAGTTCCGAGAGCGCCCGTCCCCGCGGCAGCTGCTGTTTCAGCCGGCGCAACGAGCCGCGGATCTTCGCGGCCGGGATGCGGGCCGCCATCAGCCCCTTCGCCGCGCGCAGCAGCACCAGGTCCTGAAACGAAAAGCGCAGCTCTCCCCGCGCGGCACGCGCGGGAGAGAGAAATCCGGCTCGGGTGTAGGATCGGATCTGCGCGGGAGAAAGGCCGAGGAGCCGGGCGACCTCCTCGGTGGTGTATCCCGTCATCGCCTAGGCGCTGGCGGCCCTGCGCTTCTTGGCTGGCTTGGCCTCGGCGACGCGCTCGATGCGCTTGGCGGGCTTGCGTTCGCCGCCGGTCGAGCCCTTGCCCTTGGCGAGGCTCGCCTTGAGCGCCTCCATGAGGTCGATGATCTGCGTCTTGGGGGCTTCGGTCGGCTCCTCGGTGATCTCCTCGCCGTCCACCTTGCGCTGGATCTGCTCCTGGATGCGCATCTTGACCGTGTCCTCGTACTTCTGGGGCTCGAACTTGTCCGACGCCGCTTGCTCGACGAGCTGCACCGCCATGTCCAGCTCCGCCTTCTTGACGTCGACCTTCGGGATCGGCACCTCGTCGATCGCGCGCACTTCGTTGGCGTAGCGCAGCTGCTCCATCGCGAGCCCCCGGGAGAGCGGCCGGATCATGACGAGGTATTGTTTGCCGCGCGCCGCCCACTGCCCGATCGCCACCTTGCGCGTCTTCTTCAGGGCTTCGCCCAGCAGCGTGAACGCCCGGTCGCCGCCCTTGTCGGGTCCCATGAAGTAGACCTTGTCCATGTACATCCGGTCCACCGTGTCGGCATCCACGAATTCCGTGATGTTGATCGACCCCGTCCCCTTCTCCTCGAGCGCCTTCAGCTCGTCGGGAGTGAACTGAACGTAGCGGCCCTTGGCGAACTCGTAGCCCTTGATCATGTCCTCTTTCTCGACCTTCTCCCCGTCCTTCGAGCAGACGTATTGCTGCTTCAGACGGGCCCCGTCCTTCTTGTGCAGCCAGTTGAACGAGATCGCGGCCGACGACTCGCCAGCCGAAAACATCTTGATCGGGACCGAGACGAGCCCGAAGGAAATCGTGGCGGAACCAATGGAATGCGCGGGCATAGGGCCTGTGGTGAAAGGGTGACCGTACGAGCGAGGGCCTTAGGATATTACTACCGGCGCGAGGGAGGGTCCATCCTGCGCCGGCCGCGCGGATTGCGACCAGGCGCGCTTTTGGTCTACAATGGACCACGACCGTGAAGCCGAATCCTCCGACCCCCCCGACCCCCCCGGCCTCCCCGCCTCCCGACGACGCGCTCAAGACCTACCGCGCCAAGCGCTCCGCCGACCGCACGCCGGAGCCTTCGGGGTCGGTCGCCGCCGCACCCGGACGCCGCTTCATCGTCCACCAGCATGCCGCCACCCGCCTCCATTTCGACCTGCGGCTCGAGCTGGACGGAGTATTGAAATCGTGGGCCGTGCCCAAAGGGCCGTCGCGCGACCCCGCCGACAAACGGCTCGCCGTCCATGTCGAGGACCACCCCATCGAGTACGGTGACTTCGAGGGGATCATCCCCGAAGGGAATTACGGCGCGGGGGCGGTGATCGTGTGGGACCGCGGCGTGTGGGTGCCCATCGAAGATCCGGTGGCGGGGCTCGCCAAGGGGAAGCTGCTCTTCGAGCTGCGCGGCTACAAGCTGCGCGGCGTGTGGACGCTCGTGAAGATCAAGAAGTCGGTGAAGGACTGGCTCCTGATCAAGGAGCGGGACGCCTATACCTCGACCAACGGGGCCGCGTTTCCCCCCGGATCGGTGCTGTCGGGGCTGACGGTCGAGGAGCTGCGCGACGGCAGCAAGAAAGCGGCGCAGCTCGTGGCCGAATTGAAGAAGCTCAAGGCCCCGATGCGCGCCGTCCGCGCGGAGGACGTCGCTCCCATGCTCGCGGAAACGCGCGAGGAGCCGTTCTCGCGCGCCGGGTGGGTGTTCGAGGTGAAGCTCGACGGCTATCGCATGCGGGCGGTGAAGGAAGGGGGGACGGCGCGCCTGATCACGCGCAACGACAACGACTACTCCGCAGCCTTTCCCGAGCTGATCCGCCCGATCGCCGCGCTGCCGTACTCCAGCCTCATTATGGATGGGGAGCTGGTGATCCTGGACGAGCAGGGGCGGCCGAGCTTTCAACGTCTCCAGAACCGGGCGCGCATCGGCCGCGCTCCCGATATCCGGCATGCGTCCGTCGAGACGCCCGGCACGGTCTATCTCTTCGATTTGATCGCCGTGGAAGGGTTCGACGTGCGGTCCTTGCCGCTCGTGAAGCGCAAGGCCCTTCTGCGAAAAGTGCTGCCGGAGGCGGGACCGCTGCGCTACTCGGAGCATTTCGAGAAGGACGGCGAGGCGCTGTACGACCGGGCGGTAGGGATGGGACTCGAGGGCATCGTGGCCAAGAAAGCCGACGCCCCGTACAAGAGCGGCCGCTCGGACCTGTGGCAGAAGATCCGCGCCGACAAGACCGGGGATTTCGTCGTCGTGGGCTACACCGCGCCCAAGGGCAGCCGGGGCGGGTTCGGGGCGCTCCACCTGGGGGGCTACGCCGATGGGAAGCTCGTCTATGCCGGTCGCGCGGGCAGCGGATTCACCGGCCAGATGCTGAAAGACGTTGGGGACCAGCTATTGCGGCTCGAGATCCCGCGGCCAGCGTTCGATGGTCCGGTCCCGGCGGAGAAGGAGAGCCACTGGGTGAAGCCGGAGCTCGTGGCCGAGGTCCGCTACAAGGAGGTCACGGGGGACGGCCTGCTGCGGCAGCCGGTCTTTCTCCGGTTCCGGGACGACAAGAAGCCGGCAGAGTGCGTGATACCGGGAGGGGGGACGGGGGACGAGGGAGGGGTCGCTCCTGCTCCCTTGCCCACCCGTCCCCCGTCCCTCGTCCCTCCTCCCGCCGTGCAGTTCTCGAATCTCGAGAAGATCTTCTGGCCCGACGAGCAGTACACGAAGGGTGACTTGATCGAGTACTACCGGGCCGTCTCGCCCTGGATGCTGCGCTATCTCGCGGAGCGGCCGCTCGTGCTCACGCGCTACCCCGACGGCATCAACGGAAAGTCCTTCTTTCAGAAAGACGCGCCGGCGTACGCTCAGGCGTTCGTGCGCACCGTCACCATTTGGAGCGAGGACTCGCAGCGCGAGCTGGATTACTTCGTGTGCGACAACGAGGCTTCGCTCCTGTACATCGCCAACATGGCGGCGATCCTGTTGCACATCTGGTCGTCCCGCGTCGACACGCTCGAGACCCCGGATTGGTGCATCCTCGATCTCGACCCGAAGGAAGCGCCGTTCACCGACGTCGTCACCGTCGCGCAAACGGTGAAGGCGCTGTGCGACGACATCGGCCTGCCGGCGGGCATCAAGACGAGCGGGTCGACTGGGCTCCACGTGCTGATCCCGTTGGGCCGCCAGGTGACCTACGAGCAGTCCCGCACTCTCGGCGGGCTGCTCGCGCGGGTCATCGCCGCGCAGCTCCCCGACATCGCCACCGTCACGCGCCAGGTCCAGAAGCGGGGCGGCAAGGTCTATCTCGACTACGTGCAGAACGGGCATGGACGCCTGCTCGTCGCGCCGTTCAGTGCGCGCCCTCTCCTCGGCGCTCCGGTATCGACACCGCTCGAGTGGCGGGAGGTCACCCCGAAGCTCGACATCCGCACGTTCACCATCCGCACCGTCCCGGCGCGGATGAAGCAGCTGAAAAACGACCCGCTCTGGCCGGTGCTCGACCTCGAGCCCGACCTGATGGCGGCGCTGGCCCGGCTGCAGAGCCGTCTCGACGAATAGCGATGGCGGCCGCTACGGAGCTTCGCTTCGGCGTCGCGGAGACGAGCGGTGAGGTTTCGGCGCTCCTGGTGCGGCCGCCCGACGCCCGCCTGCTCTATGTGCTCGCGCACGGCGCCGGGGCCGGGATGCGGCACTCGTTTCTGGAGTCGATCGCACAACGGCTCGCGGAGCGGGGCATCGCCACGCTGCGGTATCAGTTCCCTTACATGGAGCGGCGCGCGGGCCGGCCCGATCCACCCGCGGTCGCGGCGGCGACGGTGCGAACGGCGGTCGTGGAGGCCGCGCGCAACGCGCCGGGACTCCCGCTCGTGGCGGGCGGCAAGTCGTTCGGCGGGCGCATGACATCCACCGCACAGGCCGAGGCGCCGCTTCCCGGCGTGCGAGGGCTCGTGTTTCTCGGCTTTCCGCTGCATCCTCCCGGACGAACAGGCGATTCACGCGCGGAGCATTTGGCCCAGGTCGAGACACCGATGCTGTTCCTGCAAGGGGACCGCGACGAATTCGCCGACCTGAAGCTCTTGGAGCCCGTGGTCAAAAGGCTCGGGGATCGGGCGACGCTGCACCTGGTGGAAGGCGGCGATCACTCTTTCAGGGTCCCCAAGCGGTCGGGCAAGACCGCAGAGGACGTCATGACGGAGCTGGTGGCTACCATCGATCGATGGGCCACGGAACTCCTGTGAGCGTAGGCCAACCCCGGGGCCATGCCCCGGGGTCAACGAGAGGGTACCATGCCGAGCTATTGGATCGTCAAGACCGAGCCGTCCACCTACAGCTACGATGACCTCGCGCGCCAGAAGACGGCGGTCTGGGACGGCGTGAAGAACAACCTCGCGCTCAAGCATCTGCGATCGATGCGACCGGGCGATCAGGTACTGGTCTATCACACGGGAGACGAGAAGGCGGTGGTCGGCGTGGCGGAGGTCACTCGAGCGGCGTATCCCGATCCCAAGCAGAAGGACCCGAAGCTTGCGGTGGTGGACCTGAAAGCCCGCGAGAGACTGCCGCGCGCCGTCCCGCTCGCCGAGATTAAGGGGGACCGCGCGTTCGCCGACCTGGCGCTCGTGCGCATCGGCCGCCTGTCGGTCATGCCGGCGTCGGCGGATCAGTTCCAGCGCCTGCTGAAACTCGGCGGCGCAAAGTAACGGACGACGGACAACGGAGCATATCACATGGGCAAAGGCGACATTCGCACCAAGCGAGGGAAGATCTTCCGCGGCACCTACGGCAACCGGCGCCCGAAGGGGAAGAAGCGGCGCCCGCAGGCCACCGAGGCGCCGCCCAAGACGGGCAAGGGTGAGCAGACATGAGAGCGCTGCTCCTCGCGGGGCTCGTCCTGGTCGGAGCGGGGCAGGCGGCGGAGGACGTGTGGCAGATCACGCTCAAGGACGGCACGATCGTGTGGAACCTGCGGCTCGAGGCGCTGCGGCGCGACACGCTCGTGTTCCGGCAGGATAAGCAGACGCGGCGCTACCCGCTGATGCGGGTGGACGAGATGCGGTTGGTTCGGGCGGGGAAGCGCGAAATCGCGCCGGTCGCCGACGGGGCGCGCTACGACGGCGCCGCCAACGGGACGAGCGACCTGGTGTATCAGCTGACCTTGCTCGACCTGGCCGAGCGGCGGCGGGTCGTAGAGCAGATCCTGCGGACGCGGAGCACGCCTCCACCACGATGACCGGCGGCCGTCGGATCCTGTTGGCCGATGCGGACGCGTTTTACGTCGCGGTGGCGCGCCTCGTCGATCCGGACGGCGCGGGCAAGGC
>WNFY01000594.1_pt1 | contig 111780 bp, 76 predicted proteins | sample 5400091 | NCBI WGS metagenome assembly WNFY01 (sample SAMN13153364, study PRJNA577476) | soil metagenome | isolation source: 60 cm soil or saprolite under grassland replicate 1 | place: USA:California | collected 2016-06-15
AACACCGCCACCGACCCCGGCGCGGGAATTCCATTCACCCAGGTTGTGCCATTGGTGTGCAGCATGGCAACCCCCGAATCAACCGCCATCAAAGATGCCGGATAGGCGAGCATCATCAACCAGCAAACCAATTTGCGGACCATTCCGGATACCTTTCAAATCATTGTGACGAAGGCTTGCACTCATGCTAGCTTCGACCCAGAGCTAACGTCAATCACTAATTGTCAATCGAACCGAAGGAATACACGGGAGAGGAAGCCTTGTCTAGACGGGGTTCTCGCGGAAGTGTTTGTGCAAATGGTGAGGTTAGCGCGCTCCTGTTACCAGTCTCTACAGAAATTTTAGAGGCGGGCTCGCTCGACGGCTGGGATTGATTTTAGTCCGGATTTTCCATCCTGAGGTTTGTCTGCGGCTTTCACTGCCGGCTCCGCGCTTTTTGGCAGGTCCTTCTGTGGTTGCAAATTAGAATCAGATTTAGGGAGCTGCAGAATATCCTCGTCGTCCTTGTCGAACGTCATCACCAAGATGTCCGCCACTTTATAGTATTGCATCTCGCCATCCGCTAGGAACGCGACAACGCCCTGAGTCCCGCCAGCGAATTTGCCGTGTATATTTCGCCCATTTCTCAACACCACCGAATCCCCCTGCGCTGAACCCAAAGTCGCCAGGACGAGGACCCCTAGTCCAACCAGTTTCCGCCAATGCAGGTTCATCTGATCCTCCGGGCTTCATCCATAATCGAGTGCTGAAGTCTTCACGCTGACACATTGGCCCCCCGCCCACAATCGGCAGGATCATGTAGGCTCGATGTGGGTTGCGCAAGCCTTTGTCGGAATGGTTCGAAAAAACTTAGCAAGTAGCGAATTGCGGACGATTGCGGTACATAGCGATCTCGTTAGTAGTTTAGTTTCTTTCAATTGGTTAGAGGTATGACAGAAACCAAACTCCGCCGGTAAGGATTTTCTGGCTTCCGGCCCCTTACATTAAACCGTTTGGACTTATACCCCGAATCACGGAGACCCCCTGTTCCCACAGAACGTTACAATTTCTTTAAGGAAAGCCGTAACCTAAAACGGTGTGGCTGTACTTGATGGCACATTTGTCAAAGACCCCGCGGATTCTGATCGTTGACGATCAAGCGTCGATTCGTAAGGCATTGCGCTCTCTGTTGAGCAGGGAGCCAATTTTCCAGCTCTGCGGAGAGGCCGAGAACGGCAATGAGGCAGTGGAGAAAGCGCTTGAACTTGCACCCCAAATCATACTCATGGACATCAGCATGCCCGGACTGGATGGTCTGGAGGCAACGCGGAGGATTCTTAGGGCGCTTCCCTCCACGGAAATCCTGGTATTCACCCAGCATGAGCCATTACAAGCAGCTCGAGCCGCGAAAGCTGCGGGAGCCCTGGGTTGCCTCTCCAAGTCTGACGCGGGCCGCGATTTGATCACTGCCCTTAAAACGGTCTCGGAGCACCGGCCGTTTTTTCCTCTTCAAGGTTCCGGCGAGTCGGGACATACAGCCGGAATGACACATTTCTAAATGCTTTACTGTATTGCTGGATCACTCGTCATCAGGTTGAATAGGAACAATTCAAAACCGACGCGAAGCTGGGGCAGGCACTTCCTTCACAGAGTAGGTCCTGCCCCTTCCCCTTTTTGAGAGAAATTTCCCGCGTGTAAAGACAAGTCCGTTACGATTCTCGCGAAACCCTGAGCAGGTTATTGCGGACCGCGTACATTACCAATTGACTGACGGAATGAAAATTAAGCTTCCGCATGATGTTGGAACGGTGGGTTTCGGTCGTTTTTACGCTAATCCCAAGCAGTGAGGAGACCTCCTTGCTGGTCTTGCCTTCCGCCAGGTATTGAACAATTTCAAGCTCACGGGGAGTCAGCCGGTTTCGGCCCACGTTGGCCAGCATGGTCGGATCGCGTTCGACAAACCGGCCCTCGACCGGGCGGTCTGCGATCTGCGACGTCACAAAGCTCTGGCCCCGCTGCAAGGCCTCCACTGCGGCGCTCAAGCTACGTGCGGCATCGGATTTACGTATAAACCCTTTTGCCCCAGATTTAAGCGCCTCGCGGAACACATATTCTGATTCATCAATGGTAAGCACGAGAATGGCAATCCCCGGAACCTGCTCCAGAATTCTCCGAGTGGCTTCCAATCCATTGAGGCGGGGCATGCGAATGTCAAGAACGGCTAGATCCGGTCTGAGCCGCTCGACCTTTTCTACGGCATCCAAACCATCCACCGCTTCGCCACAGACATCCCAGCCCTCGTGACTTTGCAGGAGGGAGCGCAACCCGCGCCGGACGATCTCGTGATCGTCAGCAATCAAAATGCGAAACGGCTTCATCGGAGCCCCAACAGCTGACCACTAAGGTGTGCGTGCACGATTTCGACGCATATATCGGTCTGGCAGTTGTGCGGGCGGGAACCACAGCTGTAAAAAGTCTTTTGCCACCACCGAGATAGACAAACCGGCCGTTGATCCATGATTTCACTCAGAAGTTCTACAGCGAGATCTCTAGATGCATACAGGAGCAACCGGATAGCCGATTGTTGGCACGGTAGTTAAGCTCTACTTCGTTGCGCTTGCCTCACCTCAGTTTGAGTGAGGCTGGGACGCAAGAACCAACAGGAGAGGAGCTTCAACATGAGTGCTTGCGCATCTACAGCCACGGTGGGTGTTACCCAACCGGCGGCCAGTCGCGTCCGTGTTCAATGCCAGCCCGAGTTGGTGGCGCGCGCCCAAGCAGGGGATGGAGAGGCCTTTGCCGCCCTTTTCGAACAGCACAAAAAACGTGTCTATTCGCTTTGCCTGCTGATGACCGGAGACGTTGCCGACGCGGAGGATTTGACCCAGGACGCGTTCATTCAGGTTTTCCGCAAGCTGGGAACGTTTCGTGGCGATTCTGCATTTTCGACCTGGCTTTACCGGGTGGCGGTCAACACCGTGCTGATGAGCCTGCGCAAGCGGAAACCTCGCCAGGTTTCTCTCGATGAGCCAGTCTGCATTGACCATTCCTTTGTGCCACGTGATTTCGGGACACGTGATCTCGAACTGTCCGGTACCGTGGACCGCATCGTCTTAAGCCGCGCGATCAAGGAATTGCCCGCAGGCTACCGGAAAATCTTCATCCTGCACGAAGTCGAAGGCTACCAACACCATGAAATCGCCGCCTTGCTGCACTGCTCGGTGGGAAATTCCAAATCGCAACTGCACAAAGCCAAGTTGAAAATTCGCGAACTCTTGATGGAAAACGGCGGCCAACACCAGGCCAGTGACACCGCCGCGAAGAATGAGATGGCCCCCAATCCGGTCTCCTACGCAACTCCAATGGTCGCGCGGGAATCGTACACCCAGTGGTCCGCGCTGGAGAGAAGGGGTTAATCGTGTCTGCGGCTGCAATTCTGCTGGTTGGGGTGTCTCTACCGGGTCACACTCTTGCGGGATGGCAGATCGCCAAGACCAGGACACCGGTGACGTTCGGCGGTGTTCCGCTGGTCTCCCTCGATGTCTTAGGTTCTTCAGTCGTGCAACGGACACTGGACCGCTTTAGCCAGGCAGAGATCACGTCTTTTTCCATCCTCGCCGATGGCAACCTGCCGAACGCCGGAGGGTTCCTGGAAACCCGGCCCGGATGGTCGACACAAATTGACTCGCTGCAAAATGAGCTTGAAGTCTGGCCCACGATCCAACGAGCTGCGAGCCGTTTGTTTGCCATTCATGAACAGATCTTTCTGGTGTGGCTCGGGTCCTATGCCGAATTCAATCCAAGTGAGATTCTGCAATTCTCCCGGGATCACGATCACGCCCCTGTCCGTGTTCATGACCGTCTCGGTCCGGTAGGAGTATGGGTGCTAAACGCGAGATCGATGACACAAGACACATCCCCGGCAGCTCCGGTAAAAACCTTTCTTCTGGATGGCTACGTAAATCGTCTTTCGCAGGTAGAGCACATCCGCCGCTTTGCCTCCGACATGCTTTTGGCACGCTGCACGGCCAAGCCACGCGGCGTCGAAACCCGCCCAGGAGTCTGGATGGATGACGGCGCTCAATTGCACCGGCAGGCGCGCGTCGTGCCTCCCAGCTACATCGGGAAGAACGCGAAGATTGGCGCGGATGTGTTGATCACCCGCACCACCAATGTCGAACGAGACTGCACTGTGGATTACGGAACAGTCATCGAAGATTCGTCCATCCTCGCCAACACCTATATCGGGATGGGACTAGATATCGCGCACTCGGTGGTGCAAGGCAAGGCGCTGTTCCACCTGCCTGAACGTCTTATCGTGGAAATTGATGACGCCATCCTGATCGGAACGAACCGGCCCGCGCGTTTGCGAAAGATTCGCCCTAAGAGCCACCTCTTCACTACAAATTCAACCAAAACCAAACCCCTGATCAACACGAAGGAAGTACTATGAAAACAATCCGTCCTGTACTGGTAATGCAACTGCCTCCACGCCTGAATCTGACCCAAGCCCGGGAGTTTTTACCTGAGGTCAAAGCCGTCCTGGATGAGGACCGTCCGCGCGTGGTCTTCGATTTTTCTGAAGTTCAGCAGATTGACAGCGCGGGTATCGAAATGCTTCTCCAGTGTCTCGATTCCATCATGGAGCTGGATGGAGACCTTAAACTCGCATCGGTTACTCCTCAGGCGGCGGTCATCCTGCAACTTACCCGGGCCGATCGTTTGTTCGAGATATTTCCCACGGTGGATCGGGCAGTTGAGAGCTTTTACGGGTTTGTCACTCGCGAGGCAGCGCAAGCTTCGGGCGCATGGCTTGCCGAACTTAAGCCCGGCAACGGACATGCTGCCAACGGGCGTATCGCCAGCTAGACGCAGTTACGGTGCGGAGGGCTTATGATATTCGCCAGCTGTTGCTTCAAAATCGTATTGAACAGCACGCTCGTGGTGATACTCGCAGGAATCCCGGAGATCGTATTCGCGCAATCGTCTCAGGGACAACCTGCATCATCGCCTGTGACTGATTCCGATGCCTCTCCACCCAAGGCCGAAGAGCGGCAACCTGCCGGCCCGGAGCAATCACAGCAGCAGTCACAACCCCTGCCGGACAGTCCAGGCAATGTGCAAGCGCAATCCACCGCCGCGCCTGCAACTGCGAGCTCTTCCCAGCGGGTGAGTTCAACGGAGCGTCCACTGGGCACGGCGGCAGCGGAGATCGGCAACGCGTCCGGTACTTCCGCTTCCAAGCCGGCGGGGTTCGCCATCGCACCCGCAAAGCAACACCAGTCACGCTCTCTCCTTATCAAGTTGGGAGCAGTCGTAGGAGTCGGCATAGCTGTCGGGACGGTGATGGCACTTTCGAGTTCCAGCCCCAGCCGGCCGCCCGGTAGTCAATGATACGGGGGTGAGGGACGGCATGGCGGCTCAGAAACGTCCGCTTCTGGTTACCTTCTCCGGAATTGACGGAGCTGGCAAAAGTACGCAGATTGCGATGCTCCGCGCCTGCCTGGCCGAAGCTGGACTAGCGTCTTCGCTCCATACCTTTTGGGACGACGTAGCCGTGCTCTCGCACTTTCGGGAAGTCTCAAGCCAGCATGTCTTCCGCGGAGAGCAGGGAGTGGGCACACCGGATCATCCCATCAATCGCAGAGATAAAAATGTGGAATCCTGGCTCCTTACCTGGATACGGGCGCTGCTTTATTGCCTGGACGCCGCGCACCTTCTTTATGTAATCGCCAAGACCAGAAAAAGCCCAGCAGACGTTGCTATCTTCGACCGTTACATCTACGACGAGTTAGCTAATTTACCGCTACAACGTTGGGCCATACGGTATTACGTGCAACTTATTTTGAAGTTCATTCCCAAGCCCGACGTGGCTTATTTGATTGATGCGGACCCTGTGTTGGCTCGCGGGCGTAAACCCGAGTATCCCTACGAATTTCTGCAACGCAATCGCGCAGCGTACTTAACGTTGAACGAACTTACCGGCACGATGACGGTTATCCACCCATCCTCGATGACAGAAGCTCAGTGGAAAGTTGTAGAGAGCCTGGTGCAGGAACTCCCTCATCACAAGCGCGAATTCTTTTCTACGGCAAAAACGTTAATCGAGTCATAAGTCTCCACGCAGTGCAAACCTAAGGTCTCCAGTCCTGTCGCTTTCCCTTTCAGCCAACGGCGAACCCACGGAAATCATCGAAGTCTGGGATACAACATGGGCGCAAAAGGGGAAGAATGAAAATTTGCCTGGTCACTGCTTTTCCGCCGAGCCGCGGCGGTTTGAGTGAGTACGGATTCCACATTGCCCGCGAGCTAGAGCGAAATCCCCTGCTCAGCGTGACGGTGCTGGCGGACCATGTTCCTGATGTTCCTCACGGAAAAGAGGAATCATCGGTTCTGCGTTGCTGGAACTTCAACGACCGCAAGAGCGCGGGCAAAATTTTACAGGCGGTCCGTGATATCAATCCAGACATTGTCTGGTTCAATCTCCTGTTCACCACATTTGGGCATGATCCTCTGGCGGCATTGCGCGGGTTAGCCTTACCGCTCCAGACCAGGCTCAGCGGGTTTTACACTCATGTCACCCTGCATCATTTGATGGACTTCATTGACCTGGAAGGCGCCGGGGTTCGTTTTCCCAGGCTGTACCGCATGGCCGGCACGATCGCGACTAAATTGCTGCTCAAGTCCAATTCAATCTCTGTGCTGATGCCTGCCTATCGGAGCGTTCTGCGGCAAAGATACGGTGGCCAGAATATCCAATTTCGAGCCCACGGCATTCTCGCCCAGAACCCGGAGTTCCCGAATTTTTCATATCGGGGAAATCCCTGGCAGCGGATTCTTGCGTTTGGGAAATGGGGGACTTACAAACGGCTGGAGCCGCTCATCGAAGCATTCCAGTCGTTAGCCGGAAAACTGCCTCACACCAAGCTAGTCATTGCCGGAGGAGACCATCCACGAACTCCAGGCTATGTAGCGTCGCTGGCGAGACAATATGAGGGCTCCCGAATCGAATTCACCGGCTATGTGCCGGAAGAAAAAATAGCGGACCTTTTCCGCACGGCTTCGATTCTAGTGATGCCCTACTCTTCGGCCACCGGGGCCAGCGGAGTGGCCCACCTGGCGTGCGCCTATGGCGTGCCAATTGTGTCTTCTGACATTCCGGAATTTACTCACATGTCCCAGGAAGAGGATATGGCCATTGAGTTCTATCGCACCGGCGATATGCAGGATTTGTCAGAAAAGTTGGCGGATCTTTTGCAATCGGGAGAGCGGCAGAAAGCGATGGCCATGCAAAATTTTCAGGCCGCCTTGCGCATGACCATGCCCAGCATCATTCAAGAGTACATCCGCCATTTCGATCGCGCCCAACAAGCCCGCGCGTTGCGCCCCATTCGCTGGTTTCGCAGGCTTCCGCCCTGGATCTCGAGATCTTCTCTTGGAAGTGCGTTGGCAAATCACCTGATGTCGGGCAGGTTTCGGCGGCGCCAGATGCAAAGCGCACGAAGCGTCTTAGGGGTCCGGTCAATCCACGACAACCGAAATAGTCGTGGCGACTTGGGCGTCACCGGCAGTACCGAGGACGGTCACGTTATAGGTGGAACCACTCTGGACGTGAGAGGAACCGCCCCCGCACGAAGTAAAGAGAGCCACACCTCCCAGCACGGCGAAACCAAGAAGGGTGTTGACGCGTTTGCGCTTTATCTGCCCCAAGCCCACCAATCCGACCATGCCGAAGGCCATCAGGCTCGCATAGAAGACGCCTCTGGCCCGCTTCCCCTGGATGAAGGAAGTGAAGACCTGACCAACGGAAATGGCCAAGCTCGAACTCGCCTTTCCCGTGCTCGAAGTAACCGTCGCCGGAACGAAGGAACAACTCATTCCGATGGGGAGATCTGAGCACGCCAGTACAACCGGTCCATCCAGGGCGCCTGAGGAGGAACTTACATCCAGAGTGACATTCCCTGACTTTCCGGGGCTGATTTTCAATGACGCGGGGGTTGCCTCGAGCTTGATTGGCTGGCCGCTGGATGTTGAACAGTGGGGCCTGTAGGAAACGGCGGACGAGATATGGTTCGCCAAGCTGGGCTGGCCGACGGCATTCACAAACAGCTTATAGTTCGCAACGGAGAGGGGAAAACTGCACAAGTTCACCGACCGAAGGCCGGTAGCCAAGTCCGCCAGCGGCATCAGGTTCTGCCCGTCCTTGCTGATGAATATCTGGTAATGATGAAGCGTGTTCTCCTGGCCCGCAATACTCCATTGCAACTGATCTCCGGAGACGGAAGCGGTAATGGATACGCAGTTGTCCATCCCGGATTCAATTTCGGTCCCCTCTTCATAGTCGTTCCAGGTGACCAACTGAAGGGCGTCGAGTTGATTCCCTGAATTGTAGAGACTCTTGATGTCGGAAAACGTGCGCAACCAGGTCTGGCCGCATTGCTGGTCCATAATGCGATTCGCCCCCCAGCTCGCCTGCGTGTCGTTGAATCCCTTGTAGGCTGCCCCAATGGTTTGAAGATTGGGATGAGACTGCCCGGTTTGATAGAAACTTGAGAGATAGCTGGTACCAAAGTCGGTAGTGGTGGGAATCACCCACGAGTAACTGCCGGCGGTCAGAACATGAGTGAAACCATTGTTGTGCTGAAAAATGAAAACCGGATCTGAAGCCAACGCGTCCTTCGCCGCCTGCCAATCAATTTTGTACAACAAATCCACGTCAAAATTGCTGACGACCGGCCGCCCATCAAGCCTCATGTAAGCCGGGGAATTGAAGTAATTTCGTTCAATGTATTGCAGCTGTGCCGCGAGGGCTTGCTGAGGCGAACAGCCGAAACAAGAGTTCCACTTAATCGTGCCGACGTCCACGATGATGCCAACGCTGAAGCCGGGATGAAGTTCCGCTTCCTTTATCACCTGACGGGTGGCAAGGTCGCTATCAGTGCCCGAACCATACCAATCGATCAAGACGCCTTCGATCCCTCGGCTGACCATATCTTCGATCTGTCGCTTAACTTGTCGACTGTCCGCAGAGTTGTACCCCACATTCATGTGCTTGGGGCTGCCGAACCAGAGCATGAGATGGGCGTAGATATGGGTGTTTGCGCCCGGATACAAAAGAGAATGAATATCCAACTTGCTCACGTTGCCGGCCGCGGCATTGAGATTCGGCCTCGCGGGAAACACATTCAAGGCGCTGGTATTGTTCGAGGTCTGCTGGCTTAAAGTTGTGGTCGGCGTGATGACCAGGTTCCCCGCCCACCCCACCGATTGGAAAAACAGAATCGTGGTGCAAACCGCAATCACATTCCGGCGCATGATTCTCCTGCGATGGGCAGACAGACGCCATACTGCCCTGGTTTCAACGGTCCAGATGAGGAGTGTGCTTTTTGCAAACGTCGCTCAGATGGGCCGAGGACGAATACAAGAACGAACGGCAGTGAAGGGGGAGGACGACAAAATGCGGTCAGGAGGCAGACGAACGCCGCCGACGCGCACCACCGCGCTCAGTTCGTGTCGAGTTGGAGAATGCGAATCAACCGCTGAAGGAAGCGATCACGATGCCCTCCCAATGCTCGAGGCAATCGCACCGACGCGAAGCACCCCGAAAATTTCCGGCAAATCACTCGCCAGCGGAACCAGTCTCCGCCTGAGATATCAAGGTTGTCGCGAAGATACTTCTGGCCGCTGTAGCTGTCAATTCTCCAGTAGGTCAAGGCCCTGGCACTAAAGGCGTAAGGGTTACCCGGTTAATCAAGATGGACGTTAGGTTCAGAATCCTCGAGTGTCGCGCGCATCCTATTTGCAGAAGGAATGTGCGGGCCGGGACGAGGTTGTTTGGGGAATTTTCCCACCTTAGGGGAATCACCGTAGGCAACCGAAACCCAAGGAATCGCCTCCTAATGGCCGCATGATTTCGCGGCGAAACTTTCTTTCTGTGCTGGGTGTAACGACGGCCGCCGGTGTCACAGGCGGATGCCGTGGGCTGAGCCAGGGCAGTGACTCTTCCACTGTCGGCTCCCTGAAGGACAACATTGACCACATCATCTTCACGATGCAGGAAAACCGGTCGTTCGATCACTATTTCGGCAAATTGCCGCAATACCGGCAATCAAAAAACATTCCGAACTCGGTGAACGGGCTCCCGGCCGACGCGTCCAACCCGGGAGCGGACGATCCCACGCAGTTGGTGCTTCCTTATCACCTAAGCACCTCCTGCCACGAGAATCTCAGCCCCTCGTGGAACGAGACCCGCGTAGACTACAATCGCAATTCCCCCACCAGCAACTCTGCTACGCTGGATGGCTTTGTCCTGACCGCGTCGAAGTATGCGCGCAACAACGCCGGGTTTGATGTCGATGGGAAGCGCGCCATGGGCTTCTACACCGAAGCCGACATCCCTTACTACTACGAACTCGCTTCACAGTTTGCCATCAGTGACAGCTTTTTCTGTTCCTCCCCCGCTGCGACCTTGTCGAACCGTCTGTTTCTGCTGGCCGCATCGGCATTCGGTCGGGTTTATCCCGACGTGCCTACTCCCCAGCAGTACAACGCCAAGACCATATTCGACTTGCTGCAAGAGGCCGGTATTTCCTGGAAAATCTATGTGAACGGCGATTTTACGTACTATTCGTGGTTTACCGGGTCCAACGCGAATACCGCCAATATGGTGGACGCCGAACAATTCTTTAGAGACCTGGACGCCGGCACTCTGCCGGCAGTTTCGCTGGTCGAATCCGGACCGAACACCGGGCTCGACGAGCATCCCAAGAACAATGTGCAAAGCGGCGCACATTATATAAAGCGGTTTGTCGATGGCCTGATGGCCAGCTCTTCCTGGACGAAATCTATTTTCATGTTGACCTATGACGAAGCCGGCGGTTTCTACGACCACGTGGCCCCTCCATCCGCGGTAAAGCCGGACGATATCGAACCGATTCTCAATCCAGCTGACATTCCCGGCAGTTTCGACCGTTACGGGTTCCGGGTACCGTTCATTCTGGTCTCGCCATGGGCGAAGAAGCACTTCGTCTCCAGCAAGGTGGCCGACCATACTTCGATCCTGAAGTTGATTGAGACTCGATTCAGTTTGCCTTCGCTGAGCGCTCGCGACGCCGCGGCGCATGATCTGCAAGACATGCTGGATTTTTCGGCGATGTCATTCGAAACTCCGCCGCCCATGCCGGACCAACCCGAAACCGAAGTTTGCGATTTCAGCCTGGTGGATCAGGGAACGTGAAGAACGAACGCTTGCTCGCACACTGCGAAGGCGATGGCCAGCTGCTTGGGCCCGGCGAGAGTTCTATCACAGTTCGCTACGCTCTCGATACCTGGTGCGAGACCATTGCAACTGGCAGCGGGACGGTGGCTGAGATGCAGCGTTCTGATGGATTCCTCTGGTCGGAAGGCAGTCTGGGATCACCCCCCATCTGCACCCTGAGAACTGCCGAGGGACAGCAGTATCGCGTCAGCCTCGTGGAAATTCGCTCCCAACGCGCCCGCTTCTACTGCCTGTGATCAATCTGCCGAGGGGCTCACCGTAATCACATTGGTCGCGTAGTTGACGCCGTCGAATCCTGCGTTGACGGTCACACTGGAATCGAGCTGCAAATTGCCGGTGATGCGCACCGTGGCGGGATTGAAATGGACTTCATAATTCTTCTTGTCGCGGGGATCCATCATCACCAGCAGCCCCTTATGCAAGTCGAGGAAGATGACCTTGCCGACAAAGGCGAATGAAGTGCCGGGCTCCGCCAGAATGGAGACTTTTTCCGCGGATATGGCGCCATCGCTGTCAGGGCGAAATTCCACCTCGACCAAAGCCCCGCTTTGCAGAGCACTAGTCGAGATTTCCCGGTCCTTGCTGATGATTTTGGTACGCGGCAGAATCTTGACCTTCAACGACTCCGGAGAAAGGCCGTCGTTTAGCGTCATTTCACTTGCGGACCGATCATAGGCGACTACCTGGCCTCGCGATTGCCCGGTTACTCCTCGCGAAACGACCCGAATGTTTTTGGCGAAGATCTGAGTTCCGTCCAGCAAGGTATCCACATAGGCTTTCTGCCCGACGCGAAGATCGCGGGATGTGGCTTTGTTGCCGTCACTCCAAACGCCTGTACGGGAATCAAACAGCAGTTTCATTTCGCCACCGCCGAAAGCGCGAATCACAAGTTGATCGCGTACTCGATCCAGGCGGCTGATGGTTCCTCCGATCAGGGTGGCTTTCCCTGAGGGCATGGTGAGATCGGGCAAAAGGTGATTGGCATCGGCCAACGGTTCTTGCTTGTTCTGGGTGGTATTTGCGCGTGGCTCGGCGGCACCAGGACTGATCGGGTTCATGTGCGATGCCACCTGACTCCAGGCAGGACTGCTCCACACGAGCATACCGGCCATCAGCATCTCAAGTCTGATTTTCATGTGCGAATATTGGATGCGTTCCCTTCGCCGCGGGTGGGCTGCCAGCCTGCGGAAAATCGCGCGACAAAGGCAACAAATACAGCAGGTTGGCATCCAATGTCATGCGTTGATGATGGCTATGAAGCCCCATTATTCCCTGCATTTGATCGCTTTGCTTGCCGTCGGCCTATCACCTCTGGCCCGAGCGGCAGACCTGCGGATCCCTCTACCGAAGCGTAGCAAGTCGACGCCGGTACAGGAATTGAACCGCGAAGGCGTGGAGGCCGTCCGTAAGAACCAGGTTGAAAAAGCCAGAGCGCTTTTTTATAAGGCCTATCTTTTCGATCCTAACGACCCCTTTACGTTGAACAATCTTGGATATGTTTCGGAGTTGGAGGGCCAGGTCGATCGCGCCCACCAGTTTTATGCCTTGGCAGCAGAAGCGCCGACCGACGCCGTGATTGACCGTGCGAGTACCGGCTCGGTGGAGGGACAGACCGTCGCCGAAGCGGCACGAAACATCCCAGAAAAGAATATTCAGGTAAACCGGGACAATGTTGAAGCGATCCGTTTGCTGGCGCAAGGGCGCGCCCCTGAAGCTGATTTGCTGTTACGCCGTACACTGAACCTGGAGCCCGGAAACCCCTTCACCTTGAACAACTATGCAGTTGTCAAGGAAATGGAGGGAGACTTCGACGAGGCGTTGAAATATTACTCGGCCGCTGCCAAATCGGGGTCCGAAGAACCTGTGGTCGTTACTCTGAACACCAACTGGAGAGGCAAGCCTGTGAGTGAGATGGCGTCCTCCAACGTCAAGCGAATGCGCGAGCGGATGGAACGTGAACAAAGTGTTGTCTCACAAGTACAGCGCTTGAACTTGCAAGGAGTTTCGGCCCTCAATCGCAATGCGCGTTACGACGGACGGCGCCTGTTTGAGCAGGCGTACAAACTCGACCCGGAGAATGCGTTCGTCCTGAACAATCGCGGCTATGTCTCGGAAATGGATGGAGACACCGAGAGCGCAGCGTTCTTTTATGAGAAAGCCCGGCAATCAGGGCAAGCCAACACGCGGGTTGGGTTTGCGACTCGGCAATTGGATGAAGGGAAGAAGCTTTTTGAGGTGGCGGGACAAAACAGCGAGAAAATGGAAGGCAAAATGGCCGCGGCGCAGGAATCGCGACGCCGGCAGAGTACTCCCGTTCAACTCAAGCATCGGGACAATACTCCGGTAGAACATAACGACACGGCGCCACCGTCCCAACCCGCGGAGTCTCCCACGCTCGGTCCACCGCAGCCTCCGGTACCCCAGTTGAATCCTTCTCCACAACGCTAGCGCTGGTCTCATCAATAAATTGGAACCGGCCGCCCTTGGACCGGCGCCTAAACGCGATCTGTTCGATAACCTGCGGCAGCCCTGAAGGCGCTACTCTGAATCTCCGGAAGCGTACGGGGCACAGGAATGTTCCTATCACAAGGGAAACCAGGGACGCACCAGGATTGTCGCTTTAGCCCTATCGACCAGCCTGCATCGTACCGCTGGTTACGGTTCGCTTTGCAGCAAGCGGCCCACATCCGCCTCAGGATCATGGGGAATGTAGCGGACCAGGTTCTTGGCATAACGCCACAGAGTCATCGCATTGGTTTGGTACCAGCAGCATTCCGTCATCCGCGGGGAGAATCCACAGAGAAACCGGAAACGTTTCAATACGGTTGAAGGATCCACCAGCATGGCCGAGGCGATGCGGTGATTGCCGTCGAGGATGGTCAAAGGCTCGTTGTCATCAATGCCGATGAGAAGAACCGACGGATTGACCGCCTGCTCCAGAGTTAAGCGGTGGAGTTTGGCAAAGAATTCGTCATCCGGATGTTCGGCCGAGTTGGTGCGAATCTGAGTGACAATATCATGCAAGAAGAAGCTGCCTTGCGAGACCTTGCGCCATTGAGCGCGGGGAAAGACCCGGATGCCCGCCAGATCGGCGCTACCGATTTCGACCTCAAACCATTGCGTATCCGCCGGCAGTTCGCGCCACATCGCGCCCTTGCGCAAAAACAGCAGGGCGCGCCGCAGCGCGTTCTCATCGTTGTCAGTTAGGTCGGGATTGCTGACCAGGCGCTCGATTTTGCTCCGATATGGATCGAATTCCGAATGGTGAAACTCGTTCTTGAGAAACTCCGCGATCGCTTCCTCTTCGCCAATCAGCCTGCGTTTACGGATGTTGCCAAGGGTTTGGGGAATGGGGCGCGCGCCAGACCTGAAACTACTCCAAAGAACCGGGGCGGCAACAACCATCAGCAGTAACAACATCAGCCCTAGCTGCACCAGGATCATTTGCCGCAAAGTGTCGTGAAACAGATAAATCCCCACCACCAAGGCTGCTCCGAATGCGAGCTGGATCCAGCTGGTGTTTGCGATTTTGTGCGACATTTCGTAAGCAATGATCACCGCGCTCAGGGAATAAATTCCGCTGCTGATCGCGTACAGGATCAGCAGGGAAGGAATGGAACCATATCGGGAGATCTGGAATTGTGCGCCAAAGGCGGTGCTCCATAAGAAGGTCGGAACCATCCACAATCCCAGGACCAGCAGGGCCAGGATTGCAATCACCAGAAGCACGGAACTAAGCAGGAGAGATCCGCTTTCCTTGCCCCGGGCTTTCGCGCCCGCCGACACGGGAAACATGGCATTCACCACAGACCAGGTGCATATATTCACGACCCTGCCGACCAGGGCAACCGCAGCATATAGGCCCGCTTCTTCCGCGGGGAAAAAATGCTTAGCCAGAATGATGTCAAAGTTATTAATGATCACCTGTCCAGCAAAGAACACCGCGGCTTGCATACCCTCTCGAAATGAAGCAGGAACCTTAGGCGTTGGACTGGCTAAGGGAAGGCCGGGAACGGCCACAAAGTAGGCGGCGGTCACACCGGCTACTCCCGCGATCACGGCGCCCAGGACACCCATACCGAGGTGGATCAACAGCCATGCGCCGCCCAGGCGCACCAGTCCCTCCAGAATCAGATTGATGCCAAAATTGCGAAACGCATAGACTCCCTGGATAGCGCCGCGGCGAACTCCCAAAGGAATATAAAAAGCTGTCCCGATCCCCAACACCAAAATGAGATTGGGGCTGGGAAGATTCAAATAGGAAGTAATCGCATTCCGCGCTACCACAAGAAATAGAGTGATCACCAGGCTGAGTTGCCACGCCCGTCCCAGAAGACTCGAGTATGCCGCAGTTTTCTGCTCCTGCAATTCGTGGCTGGCGATCAACTTTGCACAAACCACCTGAAAAGACTGGGTCATGGCAGACATCAGGATGAGGAGGGTATAAACCGCGGTGGCGTGAGCAAAATCCTGAGGTCCCAACATGCGAGCAACCACCAGGTTGTACAGCAAGTTCATGGCTCCAACCAGCACGGCGGCGGTGAGAAGAATCAAGCTTCCGCTAAGCAGGCGGGAGCCCAACGCTGATCGGAATGCTCCCGGAGGCGCTGCCGCCAGCGCCACCGAACCGACTTCCAACGAGACCTTTCTGGCACTATTCTTCATATGGACCGGCGTCTGTGAGTTCAGAACAACGTGAATCGCACCACGGGGAGGATGGCAGTTTGGTTTTGCCCGGAGAAGTTGTAGAAAGTCTGCTGCTGCACTCCGAAGGAAAACCGCGTTGGATATGAAACATCTACCGTCCCGCTTCCGTCCTCCAGGCCGTGATGAACCGGCCGCACATAAGATATGAGGAACTCACTTTGCGCATTGTCATAAGCATGAAACCCCTCGCCCCGGGAAAGTACAAATGAACCTTGCACACTCCATCGCGGATTGGGATGGTATTCAAACCTCGCACCCGGCCGCATGGCTTGAGCAATGGCGAAATTGGCTCCGTCGACCCTCCAGGACCGCAGATACTCCGCAAGTATGGCGGCGGTGAAACGTTTGCCGAATTGGTGCTGCACTCCCAAATACGAGGCAGTGGAGTAGTACTCGCGAATCACCGGATTGAAAAGCAGGTCGCGTGCAGAATAGCCCGCTATGAAGGCGGTATTGCCCCAGGGACGCCCGACTTTGAATTCCAGGTTGCCATAAAGCTCGCGAGAACTCAGATCGCGCTCCAGGAACGGCCCCGTCTCCCGCGAGATGCTTCCCTGGAGCGAAATCCAGTTAAAGAACGAACTGGTCGAGAGGTAAAGGAACTGGCGGAACAAGTTTTGGTTCATGTCCCGCGGCGAGATGGTGTCACGACGAACTGTAAACTGTAAGCCACCGTTAAAATTCAGAGTGTTCGAACCGAGGTGGAGTACCGGACTGACTCCGCCATTGAATATGGTGTCGTAAGTGTGTCGCTCCTCGATGGTGGTAATGCTGGGGAGTGAAATGCGGCCGGCCGTCATACTCTCGCCCACCAACCCCGAAATAGCCGGCCAACCATTGTTCAGGTGAATCTTGTAATGTGCTGCCCCCACGCTCTGAAACGAATGCCGGGGAGTGGGCAACAAGGTAGTGTCGGTCACGCGCAACAACTGTGCGTCCAAAGCGTAAATGTTAAGGTCTTCGAACTGAGAACCGAACGACCCTTCCGAATACCAGCTGAAAGTTTGATTGATCTGCCGGCCTTCCTGCTGGGCCAACTCATATTCGGTCCGTGTCAGCCCTTCCTGATTCGTATCGCCAGTGGCCAGATTGCTAGCCTGCGCAAATGAGCTCAGCGCGTGCAAAGTTTCCTGGCGCTGACGGTACATGTTGGCGGTGGCCATCAGGTAGTCGAAGTCGTCCTTGTATTCCGTCGAATTTCCCAAGCGAGCGAGCTCGGTTTCCGCATTCGCAGCATTTCCTTCTGCCAAATAGGTGTTGGTGAGTCCAATGGTAACGGTGCGCTCATTTGCCCCGGCTTGACGTGCCTTGTCGAAATAACTCTCCGCCAGGCGAAAATCGTTCATGGCGAGAAAGATATTGGCTGCTTCAACCAGGTCTTCCGCCGTAACTGGTGGAGCCTGCCCGGTCTGTGCCTCTCCGAATCCAAGGGCGATCTGGCGGCGTGCTTCGTCCCACTCGCCATCGCGGAGAAAGACTTGTGCAATGGCCAGGCGGATTCCGACGCGGTCTTCGGTTTCCAGCGCCCGGGAGAAGCGCAGCATGGCCTCCTCACGCATGCCCAGGGTCAGTAGGGCGTCACCGGTGGCCATGAAAATGTCTGCCTGCCCCTTTCCGTATTGCTCTGCGGCGTTGATGAAACGCATCGCCTCAGCGCTCTGGCCCAATCTGGCGTTGGCCTGAGCGAGAGAGGCGTAAATCACGGGATTTCCCGGAGAAAGCTTCAACGCGATGTTATATGTGGCGATGGCATCGCCGTAACGGCGCAAGCGGTAGAGGGTTTCGCCGAGCGCCATTTGTGTGGTCAGATCGTTCGGGTCTTCTTCCAGGGCGGCGCGATACTCCTTCTCTGCGTTGCGGAAATTCTGTTCCTGGTGGAATGCCTCTGCCCGACCCAGGTGCCAGATGCGGTTTTCCCCCATGAATTTCTTGGCCAGGTCCAACTCCGAAACCGCAGTCCGCGGATGCTTGAGCTGCAAATAGGAGAAAGCCAGGCCCAGGTGGGCTTCTCCATAGTCAGGCTGGAACTGGATGGCGGTCTGAAAATCTTTAGCGGCCTTCTCGGGCCGCTTCAAGGAATTGAGTACATATCCACGGTTCACGTAGCCGGTGGCCATCTTCGGATCGCGTTCGAGTGCGCGGGTAAAATCCGCCAACGCGTTCTCGTTCTCCCCATTTCGGGCGTGTACGTAGCCTTCGATCAAGGCCAGGTCTCGATTATTAGGCAGAATGGAATCGTACTTAGTAGCAAGGTCAAATGATTCCTGATACCGCTTCAGATAGTACAAATCGTAGGCAAGATAAACCGGGGACTGGCGATCACGCGGCAACTTTTCGAGCACCTTGAAACCGAGATCGGCGGCTTCCTGGTATTGCCCCTTCCAGGTCAGGTAGCGCTGCCGCTCCCGCATCACCTCGGGATTGTCGTTCATGGGCCCTTTGGCCCGGTCCAGCCAGGTTTTGGCCAATTCCAGTTTGTGGGCTTCCAACGAAGTGTGGGTAGCGCGGGCGATGATGATCGGGTTGGTTTGATTATGGCGATAAGCAGACTGGTAGCTTGTCTGGGCCTTGTCGAACTCGCGTTCTGCGGAATACAGGTCGCCGAGGGCCATGTGCGCGCCCGCATCATTGGGATGCAATTTGGCTACACGCGAGAAGTACTCCTCAGCCTGCTTTGGATTTCCCTTATCTCGCGCCAGATAGCCAAGCGAGGTCAGCGCCGCGCGATTGTCGTGATCGATCGCGGTAACTTTTTCAAAGGTCTTGCGGGCTTCCTCTTTTTGCCCGAGTTTCCACAGCAGGGTGCCGTAATTCAGAAGAGAATTCACATTGCCTGGCGCCAGCGCCAATGCTTCCTTCAAATCCTTGTCGGCCGCATCCAGATTGCCCTGTTGGGCCTCGATGGCTGCCCGCAGTCTCAGGAATTCCGGACGAGAAGCCGTAGCCACATGGATCTGGCTCAGTTGCGTGCTGGCCAGATCGAGTTGCTGTTTGGCGGCGGCCTGGTCCCCGGTTTGCTGCTGTAACTCGTAAAGATTCAAACGCAGTTGCACCGGATACAACGGGCCCTCCGGCGCGCCCGGGGGCAGGTTGGAAATGGCTGACTGGTATTCGCGGATCGCGTCGGGAATTTGGTCTTCCGCAACTGCAATCTGGGCCACGATGGTATGGAGCCGATAGTGATTGCCATTCATTTCCTTGGCCTTGTCAAGAAATCCGCGCGCGGCATCGAGTTGTCCGAGGCTCACTAAGGCCTGGGCGGCGCTCAGGACAAGTCCAATGTTGCCTTTGGCGCTGTTGGCAGCTTTCGCATAGGTATCGGCGGCTTCTTGTTTGTCTCCAGCTAATTCGTAGGTGTAGGCCAGTTCGGCCAGGACATCCGGGGTCTTGGCCGGGATCGCCTGCAATGTCGAGAGAGCCTGCCTATACTCCCCTGCATCACGATACTGGCCTGCTACGGCCCGCAGGACGTCAGGATCGCGCGGCGCCCGACTTTTCGCACGATTGAGAAACTGCCTGGCGTCCTCCGGCTGATTGAGTCTGAGATAGGCCCGCGCAATCATGAGTTCCAGATGGGCGGAAGGTTTCTGCCCTTCGGCCCGGCGCAGGAGGTCAAGAGCGCGCTGGGGATCTGAATCGAGGAAGAGTTCGCCGGCAAGGCCCAGACTGTCCGGATCGTTAGGGTTGGACTGGATCACGCGGACCAGCAAATTCCTGGCCTCGGCATCACGGCCCATCTTGATATAGGTTTGCGCCAGGCCAGCCAATCCGCGGGCCGAGTTTGGTTGACGCTGCAATCCGTGCTGGAAGGCATCCACAGAAGCTGGATATTGTTCTGCTTCAAGGCATCCTGGGCGGCACGCGCCTGGCGCGCCACCTCAATGCCTGATCCCCAACCGAGGTTCGACGTCGGTTGGGTGCTCGAACTGGATGGTTGGCCGTTTTGACCTCCAACTTCGAAGGTTTGCCCCCGAGCTGCAACCGCCAGCGCCAGCAGAAGCCCAATGTTCCATGCTTGCTTGTTCAAGGAATCACCCACACATCTCCCCAAAAAAAGCGGGAGAGGATACGCGGCGTCATTCAGATGCAAGGGGTCCCTCTACGGCTGCTTAAAGGCCTACCCAAAAAACCTTAGGGGGGCAGCAAACCTTGGACCCGGTAACGGAATCGAAAACGTGCTTCGAAATTGGTGAACTTGTGACGACAAGCGCGCATCCCTATCGTTCCATCCCATTGCTGGCAATTGTTTTGGTGGCATTGGCGGTGCATGGCCCCCTGCTGTTCATGCAGCTGCCAGCGAATTCCTATGACGCCAACTTCCACATTTTCTTTGCCTCACACTATGCCCAGCACTGGTTCAACCCATGGAACGAAAAATGGTTCGCGGGGTTCTCGCAGACTACCTACCCCCCCCTAACCCATCAGTGGATCGCGATGATTTCCAAGGTGACTGGCCTGGAAGCGGCGTACATGATTGTGCAGCTGTTCGGTGTCCTGCTTTTGCCGGTTGGCGTCTACCGCTTTGCCAGATTATGGGTTGCCGAGCGTGCGGCGAGCTACGCGGCTCTGGGATCAGTGTTTTTAGGAGCGCTGGCTTCTCTGGTCTATCAAGCAGGGCAATTGGCCACGGTTACCTCCGCAGCGCTTTATTTGAATGCCCTACCCTATTTTTATGAGTGGGCCGCAAAAGGCAAGGGGCGATCATTCCTGAAAGGGTTAGCCATCTGCCTGGCAGCAGCCGCAGCGCACCACGTGACGCTCATCTTTGGCTTGGTGCTGTTCGCAGGCCCCGTGCTGTGGTTGGCGTGCCTGGATGTTTATGAACGCCGGGTAGAGGGGACCCTTTTCGGAGTAATTTCACGCTCCATTATGTTTGCCGCGCTCGCCGCGGTGGGAATTGGCGCAGTGCTTTTGCCGTACTGGACCGCGATCATACGCCAACCCATTCACCAGATGCCCATCCCTCACGATAGCCGGGCCAACTATCTGCTCAACCTGATGGCGGGAATGAACTACTTCATCGTTCCCTATGGCGTTTTGATTCTGGCCTTTCCTTTCGTTGTTGTGTTGGGCGCCTCGGTCGGCCGTCTGCGGCCGCTTTTGGTGGGCTTCTGGTTCACGTTGATTCTGGCGCTGGGCGGCACAACCCCGATTCCGAAATGGGTCCTGGGACGCGCCTTCGATATTCTCACCTTCGAGCGCTTCACCCTGTGGGCTGCCCTGCTGGCATTACCTCTGGTGGGGTTGTTGGCCGCGGAACTCTTGGACCGCTTCCAGAACAAAGCGGCGGTTGGATTGGCTTTGGCCGCAGTTTCTAGTTTTGGGTTAGCTCTGACCTGGCTTAACCTCAATCCCTTCCGGCCCGGTTCGGCGTTGAACGTTGATTCCGTGGTTGCGTTCCTCAATCGCGATGGCCACGACAGCTACCGTTATCTCACGCTCGGGTTTGGCAATTCACTGGGCAAAGTTGCGACCTATACCAGCGCAAACAGCGTGGACGGGGACTACAACTCCGCTCGCCTGTTGCCGGAGATGACCAAGTACGGTTCAGCTCAACTCACCAATTCCAAGTTTTACGCTGCCTCCGGCATGGATGCTCTGCGGGCGATGCTGAAACACGCCAATCGCTATGGATTGAAGTTTATTTTCGTACACGATTCTTATTACGAGCCGCTACTTACCTTTAGCGGTTGGCAGAAAGTAGAGACCTATAACAACGGGGAGATCACAGCCTGGACCAAGAATGACGTTCCGCCAGCTCACGAAATTCAATCGGACACCGTGCCTACGCCATGGGAAGGCCTCATGTGGGGCACGCTACCCATCGGCAGCAGCTTTTTAGCAATCTTCTTCGTGATTGTGTTACCCGAACGTCAACGATTGGAAGAGCCAGTAATGGTTCCCGCGGACGCTGAGGAGCGATACGTAGCTTAAAAGCCCATGAAAATCGTTATTCCTATTCTTGTCCTGTTTGTCACGGCAGCCTTCGTGCTGATCGGGCTATGGTCGGGCGGTGCGAGTGGATGGTCGGTCGGCGAAGGAACGGGTCCGACTTTCACTTCCTCCTCTGCGTCGTCCTCCGGAGGTGATGCCTCACAACGCGCCGTGAGCGCACTCTTAGAAAATGTGCAGCGCCGCAATTGGGACGCAGCCTATGCCCAGCTTGCGAATTCAACCCAAGTGGACAAGCCGTCATTTGTACGTGACCTCGCGGGCGCGTCGGGCGGGCTCCGTACTTCCTCTACCTTAATAAGTTGGGATCTAAGACCGATGCACGCCACCAATTCAGATGGTGATATCCAGGCTACATTGCATTGGGCTACGCCGGTCGGCACCCAGGACACGCTGCGAAATCTGAAGGTCGTGAACGATCAGAATGCCTGGAAAGTGATTTGGCCTCCGCCCCGCTTTGCCGATATTCCAGCACAGGTAATCCCAGTCAATTACTTGCGCTGGGACGTGGTTGCACCGCAGGGCGGCGAAGAATGGGGAAATCGTAGTGTGGACGGCCCGCACGTCCGGATTGTTTCCATGAATGCCGTGAGCTACCAGGGCGGGTCCGTGATCATGGGAGAAGCCATCAATGAGGATACGGTCCCAGCTTTTGTAAATGTGAACGCAATCCTGACCGGGCAGGATGGAAGATCCATCGGGGACGAGAGCAGCTTTGACAAGATCCTGCATGTTCTGCTTCCCAAGCAGGTGACGCCTTATCGCATCGATTTCCCGGATGTCGCACTTGAGCGCATCAAAAACGTTCGCATGGACATTAAGACGACCCTGGTTCCCGCATCCGCCGACCCGGTCATCGGCGTGATGGACCAGGCCATCGATACGGACGCCAGCGGTAGCAAAGTGCTGCAAGGACGGTTGTTGAATCAAAGCGGACAGATCGTGAATATCCCGCACGTCATTGCAACTTTTTACGATCACCAGGGAAAAGTGATTTGGGTTTCAGACGGCTATGTGGACCGGGCACTCTATCCGGAAACTCCGGAGCCATTCAGTGTGCAGATTCCCAGCGCGGTTGCCGCCAACATTGCGAACTACCACGTGGTGGTGAATCAATATAGCCTGGAGAAATCATAGGGTGCGCGTAGTATTTGCCAAAGCGATTCTGGCGTCTCTGTGCCTTGTTCCGCTTTGCCTTGCCCAAGAAGTTGATTTCCATCCTCCGCAGCAAGCCGTGGCCGGAGAGCCGCTTTCCATCCCAACCACTGGTTCGGGAGATGCAACCTTCTACCTGATCGGGCCTGGCAATGTGCTCAAACGGACCGTACAACTTGGGAGCGCCATTGATCTCCGCGCCCAGGACATTTCAGCCTCTGGACGATATACCGTCGTCCTTTGTACCCGCATGTGCCGCAGCGAACATTTCTTCGTCTCGCCAGGACGGGTTTCGAAGTTGACCTTTCTGGCTCACCCCTCACGCGTTGCGGTGGGGCAACATGACGCTATTTCTGGGGTGGTGTTTCCTTTCGACCGGTTTGGCAATCTCGTGCTGGCAACGGTCAACGTAAACTTCAGGTTGTCCGCCAGTCATTCCACGCTAATGGAACGATCCGTTGCTACGCAAATGGGAGTCGCCTGGTTACGCGCCGATTCGGGCAGTCGGGGCGGCATCGCCCAACTCACTGCTTCAGTGAACGATCTTTCCAGCGATCGGGTATTGCAGCTGGTAACAGCCGATCCATGCAACCTGCGAATCAAGGCGCAGACAAACTCGAAAGGCATTCTGGTGCAAACTGAGCCTATTCACGACTGTGCGGGAAACGCGGTCCCCGACGGCACCATCGTGACCTTCTCCGCAAAGAGTCCTGAGGGTCGAAGCACGGTCGACGCTCCAGTCAAGAAAGGGATGGCGCAGGCTACCCTCACAACCTCTGGACCAACGGTCATCACCGCTGCTTCAGGCGTGGTCATGGGAAACGAGCTGCGGGTGGATGCGAAACCATGAGAGTGACGCCTCAAGTCAGCAGGTTTTTTGGAAGCGGATTGCTTCTAATTTTGATTCTGCCCTGCTTCCCGGCAATCAGTGGCGCCCAAGCCGTGCCGGAGGTCAAGCTTACTGTGGCAACCGCGAACCCGCGCGCCGTGGAACCTCTGACGGAACACAGTATTGTCCGCGATTATGCCGCAGCCTGGCAGGAACTCGCGAGGGCCTCCGAGAACAACGCCGTCTCGCTGCTTGATTCCTATTTTGCCGGGAACGCCAAGGCCATGCTCACGACTGCAATTTCCGGCCAGATCAAGACGGGAACGCACACTCGCTACTCGAACCAGGTTCACAATTTAAAGGTTACGTTCTACGCGCCGGAAGGCGATGTGATGGAGTTACAAGACTCCGCCGAATATCAAATGCAAATCATCAGCGAAGGCAAGGTCATTCACGATGAGCACGTGGTGGTACAGAATCTGGTCCTGATGACGCCGGCGGCGGATCGCTGGGTCATTCGGCAACTTCAGGCCATGCCCGGTTCCTAGTAAAACCAAATCTATGCATTTTCCTGCTCCCAGAATATTTCTTGTCCTCATCTTCGCCGGCATGGTGCTGGTCAGCGCGCAGAGCAATTTTCATTCTGCGCTCGAACGCTGGAAAGGAACTCCTCCCAAAGTACTGGCTGCCTACATGCCTTGGTTCGGTAACAGCAAGCATATTGATGTCGGGTATTCGAGTCACGATCGCGATGTCATCAACCGGCAGATTGACGAAGCCATGCAGATGGGAATCTCAGGTTTTACTGTGGATTGGTACGGCCCCGGACGGGATTACGACGATCGCACGTTTGCCTTGATCTACCAGGCGGCCAGCGAAAAGCAATTCAAAATCGCATTCATGTATAACGAGAGTCAGAACGCAGAGCAGAGCACGGACCAGGCCATTTCCGATCTTGATGATGCCTACCAGCGCTACCTCAGGCCCGATGCTCGTTATCGCGATGCCTACCTGACTTACAACGACCGCCCGGTAATCTTTATTTTCCCCAAGAGCGGACGCACCGATTGGAACCGGGTCCGGCAACGCGTGGACAGTTGGGCCAAGCCGCCCCTGCTTTTATATAAAGATGGCAGCAGCCAGTTTGCGGGGGCCTTCGACGGCTTCTTTGTGTGGATCAATCCGGGCAAGAAGGGCTGGGCGTCCGATGGCAACCATTGGGGAGGAGACCACCTGGAGGATTTTTATAAGCAGATGAAGGATAAATACCCACAGAAAATTGTGGTCGCCGGTGCATGGCCCGGCTTCGACGACTCGCGCGCATCATGGGGCTTGAATCGCCACATGGATACGCGTTGCGGAAAGACCCTGGAAGACACGCTTCACATAGCTAGCGAGTTCTCCGGACCGAATCCGGTGCCCTTTCTATTGATCGAAACCTGGAATGACTACGAAGAAGGAACGGCAGTGGAGCGGCGCCCACTCAACAACTGCGGCGATAGGCGTTAGAGGTCAAGGAAATCTTCAATGTCATCCGCTAGTCCAATCGCAACGGAACCCATTGCGTATCTATCGCGATTTCTGCTTTCTCCTGAGACTCCGCCGTTCCTGTCGCCTGAGGAATTCAAGGCATGCCTGCCGCTCGCTCATCGTCACCATGTAGTGATGCGCTGGCTACGCGGCCTGTCGGGCACAGAATCAGGCCAGAATGCTGCGGTTGCAGAGTGGACGCAAAGTGCTTTGGCGGAAGAGGAGACGCGGATCGTCAGAGCGCTCGGGTTTCTCGAAGCCATCTGCGATGAACTTTCCCGTCGAGGCTGTGAGGTAACTGTCATCAAATCGCTCGATCACTGGCCCGACCTTGGCAGCGATCTCGACCTCTACAGCAACGCACCCTCCCGCCACGTAATCCGCGCAATGAAGGAAGGATTTAAGGCAGAACTTGCTCCCCGCAGTTGGGGCGACCGGTTGGCGGGAAAGTGGAACTTCATCGTCCCCGGACTGGCGGAGGCGGTGGAAGTGCACGTCGGCCGCCTGGGCCAGACTGGAGAACATGTCAGTTGGGCGGCAGGAATCCCGAGCCGGGCGGTGCGCGTCCAACGCGCACATTGCGCGTTCCGCGCGGCAGCGCCGGAAGACCGGCTGATGATCTCCACCTTGCAGCGGATGTACCGCCATTTCTATTTTCGCTTGTGCGACATCCTGGACTCAGCGCAGCTGATAGAAAGTGTGGTCGTCGATTTCGCCCGCCTGCGCCGCTATTCCCAGGAAGCCGGGATATGGTCGGGGGTTGCTACCTATCTGGTGATTGTCTCTGATTACACAGAAGCCTACGGACGAGAGTCTCTGGCGCTTCCACCATCGGTCCGGATGGCGTCGGCTTTCGGCGGAGAACAACTGAGTTTCAAACGCGGCTTCTTGCGGGTTCCGATCATTCCGCATTCAGTTGCGCTTTACACACGCGAATGGGGCACCCTTGCCCGAAGGGGAGAACTTCCCGAGACCCTTCGTCTCAGCCTCTTGCCTTACCTCGCCGCCGCCGCCGCACTGGGAGAAAAACTGACCGGCAGAGACAAAGGAATCTGGTAAGCATCCGCGCCGCAAAGGAAATGAGGCCCCGCAGGGCCTCTATTCTTCGACCGCCGCTTACCAACCCTCAGTACGAGCTGCCGCCGACTAACGCAATATCGGAAATGTGAATGGTGTTAGTGGAACTGTCGAGCGTGCCACTGACTTTAACGTTCTTGCCGGAAAATTTCTTGATCTCCTTCTGGTTATCGAGTTTGTAGGTAGTGCCGCTGGCTTGATCCTGCAGAACCAGGCCATCGCTGGTTTTTGCGATTTTTCCGGTGAACGACTGCATCTGCTGTCCGGACTGCTTTCCGGACTCATCTCCAGCCTGGCCGGCTTGAGGTTGAGACTGGCTGGGCGGCTGTGGTTGTTGCTCGGCCGGCTGTGTCTGCGTAAACGCAGGAATACTGGCCAGCCCCACCGCCAGGATTGACGACGCGGCAAAATATTTTGATGCTCTCATAACTCGTAACCTCCCTCTTAAATTGTGTCGCAGGTCCAACGGCCTCTACATGCACTCTGCATGCCACTTCTTCCACGTGAGGGATGCATACGTTGGCATCGTTCGTTCAAGACAGCGTGCAATCCTGGGCAAAGTCGAAGTAAGTTTTTCCCGCCTTAGTGGGGCCATACTGACTTGTCTGTAGATTCGGCCCACGCTCCAGCGGAGATACAGCGTGCACCCGATGGGCAATGCTGGCGTTTCCAATTAAGGTTAGCGGCTAGCGTGGCCTGTTTGCGCTCAACAATCCGTAAATTAAGGAGGAGTTTCATGGAACGCACGAATCATGCATGCCAAACTTGCGGCCATATTTTCGATCAGGAGGAGGAACTCCAGGAGCATCTGCTTATCGCTCATGGAATCGAAGATGTCGACCAACAGGACAGCGAGAATCCTGAAGATGAAGACGCGGTCGCCTAAGTAGCCATGCTGAATCAATCACTATGGGGAGAAAGTTCCCACTACAAGACTCAAGCGATGTTCATGGGCGGAGCACTGTGATGATGAGGGGACACGACAGTGGCACGGCTGTCACCTTTCTCATGATCGGGCTGGGAATTGGCGCAGTACTGGCCCTGGTGCTCGCTCCTGAACATCGCCTTTCTCGCTCGTCAAGATCCCGGAGCTTCACAAATCCGGCGCCTGCACGCCGGGAACGGATTCGGGCATAGGCGTAACCATGGACGATCACGACAGGTTAGGCCTTGCGCCGATCGCTCGTTCCACTGGCGCGGCGGTCATACTCGAGGCGAAGCCTTTCGTAGTTTTTGAGGAGCTTTAGCAGTTCCCTTTCGGAAAGATTTTCCGCATCAATGACGCGGTTGTCCGCCTCGCGTATGGCGCGAATCAGTTCGTCTAACTTCAAGTGAATGGCGCGGGCATCGCGGTTCTGCGTGTTCTGGATCAGGAACACCATGAGGAATGTAATGATGGTCGTTCCAGTATTGATTACCAGTTGCCAGGTATCGGAATAATGAAAATGCGGCCCTAGCAATGCCCATACAGCCACCGCCCCTACCGCCACGAGGAAGGCGAGGGGTGATCCCACAAGTTCTGCCGTCTTTGCCGAGGCTCTCCGGAAGGAGGAGCTTAAGCCCTCTGCTTCGACCTGTTGCCTTCTGCCCTGGTGGATTCTCATCCCCTACATAGTCGCTGGCCGCCGCTCCATCGTCCATACCGCAAATTCAGTACATCCGCTGGGGTGTCTTCGTACTGGTTTGCCGCCAGGAGGCTCAAGTCCCACCCGGATTGTTGGTCGTTCAATCTCCGGGTAATGTTGCGGATAGTGAACAGTTGGAGGGTTCTATGGGAACAATCCTGATCATCATTCTCCTGTTGTTGGTTATCGGCGCCCTTCCCACCTGGCCTTATAGCACGGGCTGGGGATACTACCCCAGCGGTGGTCTTGGGTTGGTGGTGCTCATCGTTGTCATCCTGGCATTACTTGGGAGAATCTGACCGCGTCCGCGGAAGACTTTGGGGCTGGGCTCTTCCCGAACGTTTCCACACGTGATCCAAAGAAAAACGGGACCCTTTTTCGAATCATGAAAAGGGCTCCCGTCTTGATCCAACGACTAGAGCTACGCTGTTTTCCGCTCACGCTCGCTCGCCGTTTCAGAAGTAGAAGGCATGCTCCACGACTCAACTTCTCTCTCCGCAGCTTCTCGAGCAAGACCGTACCTTTCCTGAATCTTTCCCACTAACTTTTGCCGATCCCCGTCGATGATGTCCAGATCGTCATCGGTGAGTTTCCCCCACTTCTGCTTTACCGAGCCCTTCACTTGCTTCCATCTTCCTTCCACCTGATTCCAATTCATGATGCTGACCTCCATGAGGCGCAATCGCGAGATTGAGTTCGTATCGAAGGATGCCGTGGGCAAACCAATCGATATGCCACACCTTACCAGTGAACGGGCGCGAACAAGAATCCAGCGCCGGCTGTAGCGCGAATCGAAAAAAGACAGGGAACCGCCTACATATCTTCCGTCGATCGCGTACTCGAACCCCCGTATATTCCGCACGCCTGCCTGGAGCTAGCCTAACCCTTAACCATTCCCAAGGAGATCCGGATGAAAGCCGAAACTGCATATAAAGCGGGTCCATTTATCGCCGACATCGAAGAGATTCGCCGCCGGGCGCGCTTGCACATCGAGAAAGGTGCGGTGACGGAAGGCTATCAAGCAGACCGGGCAACCGTGATCAAAATCCTTAACCAAGCGCTGGCGACTGAGTTGGTATGCGTCCTTCGCTATAAGCGGCACTATTACATGGCATCGGGCATCCATGCCCAATCAGTAGCGGAAGAATTTCTTGAGCATGCAAAGCAAGAACAGACTCACGCCGACCGGATCGCCGAACGCATCACCCAGCTCGATGGGGAACCAGATTTCAATCCTGCCGGATTGCTGACGCGCAGTCATTCCGAATATGTCGAAGGCCGAACCCTGACAGACATGCTTCGCGAAGACCTGGTGGCGGAACGGATTGCCATTGATTCTTACGCCGAGATCGTACGGTACCTGGGCAATGACGATCCCACCAGCCGGCGAATGATGGAAGATATTCTCGCGAACGAGGAAGAACACGCCGAAGAGTTTAAGACATTGCTGGAAACGTTACAGCAAGCAAGCTGAGCGCACTTTTGACCGATCAGTGAAGATGTTCCGCTTCTTATTATCCCGCAAAGACCATTCTGCAAAGCCGCGGAAGCAATACAGAGAAATCTACTTCCCGAGCGCTGCGCAACTACCAGAAATTCCGAGGAATCCTACGAGATTCATTGGATTGGCGAGTCGCCATTGCTGGGCTATTCTGAACTCGAATTCCCATCCTTCCAAGGCCAGTGCCGGAAACTAATCTTCTGGCACTTGCCTCCCGCCCTATAATTACCCTCCTCAGGCGCCATTCCTTTTTCTGCCATTCCGCGACGGCCTCCAGATGTAGAAGTGGTCTTTGTCCGACGCGGTTTCTACCCGAAGCCTTCGCGAAGTCGTTGCCCGATGGACAGCGGAGCGAAGGTTGGCCAGGGTCAGACCATTGAGGCTGCTTATCGGAATCTGAATCGCTGAGCCGCCCGGCAATGTATTCAATTCTTGCAGAATACCGTTGACTAAATCATGGTGTTTTCCGCGGCGGCGCTTTTGCAGCCCGGAAATCGGCACGCGTTTGTAGACCGGAACCGTGCTCATAGCCCCCACCTCCTGATCGTATTTCCAACGTAATACGGTAAGCATTCGTTTGTAAATTCCCTCTATTTTTGTTGAATATCCGGGCAAAATTCGATTGACAATTCCATTTGCACCCCCGGTTAAATTCCGTCCAAATTCTCCGAATTCCGAGGCCTTCTTGCTGAATGCGCCATAGTTTGCAATAGGCATGCATTGCAAGTTTTTCACGCTTTTTTTTGTGCCTGGCGTAAGCTTGAAGTAGACCTCGAAAGCTTCGCATGGTATTCCATTACATTTGGCAGGAACCCTACAGTGCAGCGATGCTGGAACTTGATCCGGCTAAACTGGAGCGGAAGATTACCGTCGCCCAGGAAGCCATCATGAAGCGCCTGGAAGAGATGAAGAATGATGGTGTGATGTCGGCTGAAGAGCGACTGGCTCTAGCGGACGCACAGCAAAACCTGCGCGCGTTATTGCGGACGATCAATCAGTCCAACCAAGCCAACAGATCGTGAGAGTGTCTTTAGCTTGGACCCCGTTCTAGCTGAGCCAGCGTTTGTCGCGTGGGATTGCCTGAGGGCGTCCCACCTCTACCTGTCTTCTCTACAGAATTGCCCGGTTAAGACGCTTGTAGAGGGAGCGGCTGATCCAGCTTAAACCGAAGCACGGTCTCGGCTGGGACCTTGACGTCCTTTCCTCGCGTCAACACCTGGGTGGTGCCGCCCGCAGCAGCGCCGGCCACCGCGCCGATGAGCGCGCCTTTGCCGCCCCCAGCGATGGCGCCCAGTAAGGTTCCCAGCGCGGCCCCGCCTCCGACCATTTCCCCCGTACGACGATTTTTGCCGATCCCCTGTTTGTTACTTTGTTGCAGGGCAGCCGTATCTACTACGTAACGCCGGCCGCTGACGGTGATCGAATCGAGATCCAACGCAAGTTGTGAACTCCCCGTGGTCCCCCCGGACGAGACATCCCGCAGAACCAGGGTCGCCGGTGACCCTTTTGGAACCAGTACTTCGCCGTTGCTCCCCAAAACATCCTGCTGAACTTCGCCTGGGAAGGTCTCCCCAACCCGAGCGGTTTTGGAATCGATATTCTGATTGGTGCGTATTGAGAGCTCGGCTCCACTGGGAACGGTTAGTTTGTCAGCTGCCTGTGCAGGCAACAGAGTCACGAGGCACATGCAAAAGAGTGCGGCGATTAGCTTCATCACGGTCCTCCTTGATCTGGCTTTACTCATACTCAGGGTGATGCAGGGTGACCAGACGCTGCCATACAAAGAAATGCTGATAGGAGGGAAAGCTGGGCCTTAGTGTGGCTTAAGGCGCCGCAGGGGCGGGATAATGACCAAGCGCTGTTCTAAGCCGTCACTCGCGGTTCGGCTGGCGCCAACGTTTGCGAGGGGATAGCGACTTCGACAATCGTGCCGGGATGGGCGTTTTCAATATGAAACTCGCCTCCAAATTCTCTGACCCTCTGCCTCATCCCGCCAATACCCATGCCAATACTGCCTGGGTGAAATTCGGCGACCAATTCGGCAATGCCCTTGCCATCGTCGCGAACCGTGACCGCAATCTGCTGATCATCTTGCAGCACGGTAATCCAGCAGTTATGCGCTCCGGAATGGCGAAAAACGTTGGACAAAGCCTCCTGGACAATTCGAAACGCCGCAGTCTCCAGATCGGGCGCAAGCCGGGGAAAGTCCGCCGGGCGCACGTCGAGAAAAGACTTGATATTGCTGCGCCGGGTGAAGCCGTCCACGTACCATTGCACCGCTGAGTGTAGGCCAACTTCATCCAGCAAAGGCGGATGCAAGAGGTGGGAGATGCTGCGCGTCTGCTGAATGGCGCGATCGATGAGCGCGCTGGCGTCGGCGGCCACTTCACCAGGCGGCTGGCTGGAGGCGTCGAGCGCGAGTGAATCCAGGATCATTTTGGCGGCGATCAGTTCCTGGCCTAATCCGTCGTGCAATTCGCGGGCGATGCGGCGCCGCTCCTCGTCCTGCAAAGCCAACAACCGGCTGGAGAGATGGCGGAGTGCTGTAGTCCTCTCATCGACCATCCTTTCCAGCCGGTTGGCGGTTTCACGAATCGACTGCTCCAGCAGTTTGCTGTCGTGAATATCCGAGCAGCTGCCATACCACTTGATCACCTTACCATCGCTGTCGCAGATGGGAACCGCGCGGGAACGGAACCAGCGGTGTTCCCCATCTCCGCCTCGTATGCGGTACTCGGCTTCGTACCATTCGCTGCCCTTGAGAGCGCGTATCCATTGCGCCTCAACGTCCTCGGAGTCGTCAGGATGAATGTAGGCCAGCCAACCAAATCCCTGTCCTGCCCCGGCCGGCGCGCCGGTGTACTCGTAGAAGCGGTCGCTCAGATACTCGCGATACCCGTCCCCGCGGCTGCTAAAAATGATGTCCGGAGCGGTTTTGACAATGGCGTCGAGCTCCAGATGCTTGCGGGCAAGTTCCTGATTGAGGTGCTGCAAGGCGGTGGCTTTAGTAGCCAACTCCTCCGTCCGCTCGTTCACGCGCTTTTCCAATTCACGGTTGAGCGCGCCTAACTGCTGGGTTTTTCGATGCAGTTCCGCGAACACACTTACTTTCGCGCGAAGCAGTTCGGGAACCACTGGAACGGAGATGTAGTCCACCGCGCCACGCTCGTATCCCCTGAGCTGGTCAAGGTCGGTGAGATGCACCGCCGAAATAAAGATGATCGCCGTGGTCTGGAAACGCGGGTGCTGGCGAATCATTTCGGCCAGCTCAAAACCATCCATCACCGGCATGCTGACGTCCATCAGCACCACGGCCACATCGTGCTTCAGCAGCTGTTCCAGGGCCTGCTTCGCAGACGACGCTTTAATCAGATTTTCGCCAAGGTCACTGAGAATAGCCTCATAGCTCAGCAACTTAGCGGGCTGATCATCCACCATGAGGATGTTGACTCTATCATTCGCGTCCATTTTTGCTTTTGTCATTTCTTGTTTCTACCGATGCAACCACAGACGTAACGCGGCCAGCAGCTGCTCTGTGTTGACCGGCTTCGCCAAATACTCGGATGCTCCTGCCTCCAGGCATTTCTCGCGGTCACCTTTCATCGCCTTGGCGGTGAGGGCGATGATGGGCAGCCGCCGGAAGGATGGATTTTGCCGAATCACCTGCATGGTCTCGTAGCCATCCATCTCCGGCATCATGATATCCATCAGCACGATGGCCAAATCAGGAGTCGATTCCAGCATGGTGATGGCTTCGCGGCCAGTGCCCGCGGTTAACACTGACATGCCGCGCCGCTCCAGCACACTGCTGAGAGCAAAAATGTTGCGCACGTCGTCATCCACCACTAGTACTTTCCTGCCGATCAAGGCATCATCGGAGCGGTGCAACCGGTCGAGCATCTTCTGTTTTTGAGCCGGAAGATCGGCCACCACTCGATGCAGGAACAGCGCCGTTTCATCCAGCAGCCGCTCCGGAGACTCCACTCCTTTCACCACCACGCTGCGCGCCAGTGTATGCAAGCGCGCATCCTCGTCGGGAGATAGTTCCTTCCCCGTGAAGACCACCACCGGCAGGTCGTTGAGCTCGGGGGTATCGCGAATCCGTTCCAAAACCTCAAAGCCCGACATATCCGGAAGACGAAGATCGAGCACTACACAGTCAACGGATTGTTCCTGGACTGTCCGCAGCGCCTCGTCACCGGTCGCGGCAACCAGAATGTCCACGTCGTCATACCCGAGCAGTTCGCGAATACTCAATTGTTCGGCTGGATTATCTTCTACGACCAGGAGCCGCTTGCGACGGGGCGCAGAATATTCCTTGATGCGTGAAAGCGCCGCATCGATTTCTTCCGAAGTAGTGGGCTTGGTCACAAAGGCGAATGCGCCGCGGGCCAGACCATGCTGCCGGTCTTCATCCAGGGTGAGCATCTGCACCGGAATGTGCCGGGTGGCAGGATCTTGCTTCAGGTGATTCAACACGGTCCAGCCCTGCATGTCCGGCAAAAAGACATCGAGTGAAACCGCGGTGGGATGAAACTCCCGCGCCAGGTTTAATGCCATAGCGCCGGTCATGGCAATCAGAACTTTGAAACCTTTGTCCCGGGCCAGATCACAAAGCACTTGGGCGTAATAGGGGTCATCTTCCACAATCAGCAGCACCGTATCGTCGGGTTGCAGGCTCTCCCGGTCATCGGCGATCTGTTGTGCAGGCAGATCGGAGACACTGATGGCCGAAAGCTGAAGCGAAGAAGGAGCGGAAGCAACCCGAGTGTCCACCACCGGAACGCTGGCCGGCCCCACATAGGTTTGCGGCAGGTACAGAGTAAACGCGCTTCCCTTGCCAGGCGCGCTACGCAACTGAATTTCTCCGCCCAGCAGATTCGCCAGCTCGCGGCTGATGGCCAGACCCAGGCCGGTCCCGCCGTATTTGCGGCTGGTGCTGGCGTCTGCCTGTTGGAACGCTTCGAAGATGATGCGCTGCTTGTCGAACGGGATCCCAATTCCCGTATCCGTCACCTCAAAGGCGATGACCGAGGCGGCGCCGTTAAGCACGGTATGGTTGTCCCCCCAACCGCTGCCTGCAACCGAGATCGACAAGCGCACTCCGCCCTGCTCGGTAAACTTGAAAGCATTGGAAAGTAGATTCTTAAGCACCTGCTGGAGTCGCTTGGAGTCGGTGACCATGCCGCGAGGCAGATGCGGGTCGCTGTGAACATCGAACGCCAGCTTGCGACTCTCAGCCTCGTGACGAAACGGACGAGCCACCGTATCCAACAACCCTCCGAAGAAGACTTCCTGCGCCTCGACCGATACGGTGCCGGACTCGATCTTGGAAAGATCGAGAATGTCGCTGATCAGGTTGAGCAAATCGCTGCCCGCTCCGTGAATGGTGCGGGCAAATTCAACTTGTTTGGCAGTCAGGTTCCCATCGGGATTGTCTCCGAGCTGTTGTCCCAAGACCAGGATGCTATTCAACGGAGTACGCAGCTCATGGGACATGTTGGCCAGGAATTCCGACTTGTATTTCGAGGTAAGCGCCAGCTCTTTGGCCTTTTCTTCCAGAGCGCGGCGTGCCTGCTCGATTTCCTGGTTCTTGCGTTCCACTTCAACATTCTGCTCGGCCAGCTGTTGCGCTTTTTGCGCCAGCTGTTCGTTGGTTTGCTGCAATTCTTTTTGCTGGGTCTGAAGCTCCGTAGCCAGCTGTTGCGATTGTTTGAGCAGACCCTCGGTCTGCATCGTGGCTTCGATACTGTTGAGCACGATTCCGATACTGGCGGTGAACTGCTCCAGGAAAGCCAGTTGCAGTTCGGTAAAGGTACTGAGCGAAGCCAGTTCAATCACGGCTTTGACCCGGTCTTCAAACAAAACCGGCAGGACGATTACGTTCTGCGGAATCGCCTCGAACAGGCCCGAGCGAATGGGCGTGGTATGCCGGGGAAGGTCGGCGATCAGCATGCGCCGCTTCTCCGACGCACATTGGCCAACCAGGCCTTCGCCGATCTTCAAGCGCCGGAGCTTGCCATCCCCGCCATCGCCGGCAAAGGCGGAGAGCAGTACCATGCCCGCCGACCCTTCCGTCTCCATGTGATAGATCACGGCTTGCTGCGCGTTTACCAGGGGCGCCAATTCGGAAAGAAGCATTCGCCCGACAGTCGCCAGGTCCCTCTGCCCCTGCAACATTCCGGTAAACCGGGCCAGGTTGGTTTTGAGCCAGTCCTGCTCGGTGTTGCGGTCGGTGGTGAGCCGCAGGTTATCGATCATGGTGTTGATATTGTCTTTGAGTTCTGCGACTTCGCCGCTGGCCTCCACTTGAATGGAACGCGTCAGGTCGCCTTTGGTCACAGCAGTTGCCACTTCTGCAATGGCGCGCACCTGGCGCGTAAGGTTATCCGCCAACAGGTTGACGTTGCCGGTAAGGTCCTTCCAGGTTCCGGCAGCGCCGGGTACATTGGCTTGACCACCGAGCCGGCCGTCGACGCCCACTTCGCGGGCCACCGAAGTTACCTGATCGGCAAACGTGGCAAGCGTATCCGTCATGTTGTTGATGGTTTCAGCCAGCGCGGCGACTTCGCCTTTAGCCTTCACCGTGAGCTTTAACGTCAGTTCTCCGTTGGCGACCGCAGTCACCACCTTGACAATGCCGCGTACCTGTTCGGTCAGGTTGGCGGCCATGACGTTGACGTTGTCGGTAAGATCTTTCCAGGTTCCGGCTACGCCTGGTACCTGCGCCTGGCCGCCGAGTTTTCCGTCGGTGCCGACTTCGCGGGCCACGCGCGTGACCTCAGCTGCGAAGGCATTGAGCTGATCCACCATGGTGTTAATGGTGTTTTTCAGCTCCAGAATTTCCCCTTTCACGTCTACTGTGATCTTGCGCGACAGGTCGCCGCGGGCTACGGCTGTGGTGACTTCGGCGATGTTGCGCACCTGGCCGGTCAGGTTGCGCGCCATGGCGTTCACCGAGTCGGTTAAGTCTTTCCATGTGCCGGCCACACCGGGGACGTTGGCCTGTCCTCCCAGGCGGCCTTCGGTTCCTACTTCGCGAGCAACGCGCGTTACCTCCGCGGCAAACGAACGCAGCTGCTCCACCATCGTGTTGAGAGTCTCTTTCAGTTGCAGAATTTCCCCGCGCACGTCGACGGTGATCTTTTTCGAAAGATCGCCGTTCGCAATGGCCGTAGCCACCTCGGCAATATTTCGGACCTGACCCGTCAGGTTCGAGGCCATGAAGTTGACGTTGTCGGTGAGATCCTTCCATGTTCCCGCGACTCCCGGCACTTCCGCTTGTCCACCGAGCTTGCCATCGGTTCCCACTTCGCGGGCCACGCGTGTCACTTCGCCGGCGAAGGCGTTGAGTTGGTCCACCATGGTATTGATGGTGTTCTTGAGTTCGAGAATTTCGCCCTTTACATCCACCGTGATCTTGCGCGACAAGTCGCCGCGGGCTACAGCCGTGGTTACTTCCGCGATGTTGCGCACCTGGCCGGTCAAGTTGCCAGCCATCGAGTTCACGGAATCCGTTAGATCTTTCCAGGTTCCGGCGACCCCGGGGACGTTCGCCTGTCCGCCCAACCGACCTTCGCTTCCAACCTCGCGGGCCACACGCGTCACTTCTCCGGCGAACGCGTTGAGTTGGTCCACCATGGTGTTGATGGTTTCTTTGAGCAGGAGGATTTCGCCGCTCACGTTGACGGTAATCTTCTTGGACAAATCGCCGCTTGCGATGGCGGTTGAGACTTCAGCGATGTTGCGGACCTGGCCGGTCAGGTTGCTGGCCATCGAATTCACCGAGTCGGTGAGATCTTTCCAGGTTCCAGCGATGCCGAGCACTTGTGCCTGGCCACCGAGTTTTCCATCGGTGCCGACTTCGCGGGCCACGCGGGTCACTTCGGAGGCGAAGGCGCGCAACTGGTCCACCATGGTGTTTAGCGTGTCTTTCAGTTCGAGGATTTCACCTTTTACGTCGACTGTGATTTTGCGCGACAAGTCGCCGCGTGCCACCGCCGTCGCTACCTCGGCAATATTGCGGACCTGGCCAGTCAAGTTGCTGGCCATGAAGTTCACGTTGTCGGTGAGATCTTTCCAGGTCCCGGCGACTCCGGGCACTTCGGCCTGGCCGCCGAGCTTGCCTTCGGTGCCGACTTCGCGGGCCACGCGGGTCACTTCGCCGGCGAAGGCGTTGAGCTGGTCGACCATCGTATTGATGGTGTTCTTGAGTTCGAGAATTTCTCCCTTCACGTCCACCGTGATCTTGCGCGATAGATCGCCGCGTGCCACGGCTGTGGTCACTTCCGCGATGTTGCGCACTTGACCGGTCAAGTTACCGGCCATCGAGTTCACAGAGTCGGTTAAATCCTTCCAGGTCCCGGCGACTCCGGGCACGTTGGCCTGTCCACCCAAGCGGCCCTCTGTACCGACTTCGCGGGCCACACGGGTCACTTCGCCGGCGAACCGGTTGAGCTGGTCCACCATGGTGTTAAGGGTTTCTTTGAGCTGAAGAATCTCGCCGCGCACATCCACCGTGATCTTGCGGGACAGGTCACCATTGGCAATGGCGGTTGCAACTTCCGCGATATTGCGGACCTGACCAGTCAGGTTGCTGGCCATGAAGTTCACGTTGTCGGTGAGGTCCTTCCAGGTTCCAGCGACGTCGGGCACTTCCGCCTGACCGCCGAGCTTGCCGTCGGTGCCGACCTCGCGGGCCACGCGCGTCACTTCGCCGGCGAAGGCGTTGAGCTGGTCCACCATTGTGTTGATGGTATTTTTCAGCTCGAGAATTTCACCTTTCACGTCCACTGTGATTTTGCGTGACAGATCGCCGCGCGCCACAGCCGTGGTCACCTCGGCGATGTTGCGGACCTGGGCTGTCAAGTTTCCAGCCATGGCGTTCACGGAATCGGTGAGATCTTTCCAGGTTCCGGCTACACCGGGCACTACCGCCTGGCCACCGAGCTTGCCGTCGGTACCCACTTCGCGAGCCACGCGCGTCACTTCGGAAGCGAACGAGCGCAACTGGTCCACCATGGTGTTGATCGCTTCTTTGAGCTGGAGAATTTCGCCGCGCACATCCACGGTAATTTTGCGGGAGAGATCGCCGCTGGCGACGGCCGTGGCCACCTCCGCGATGTTGCGCACCTGACCCGTCAGGTTACTGGCCATGGAGTTCACTGAGTCGGTAAGGTCTTTCCAGGTTCCGGCGACGCCGGGCACCTGCGCCTGCCCGCCGAGCTTGCCGTCCGTGCCCACTTCGCGGGCCACCCGCGTGACTTCCGCGGTGAACACGCCAAGCTGTTGGATCATGGTGTTGACGATGCTGGCTGATCGCAGGAATTCGCCTTCGAGGGGACGTCCGTCTACGTCCATGCGCACGGTCTGGTTCAGATTACCTTGAGCGACCGCGGCAATGGCACGCGTTACTTCGGTGGTCGGACGCAGCAGGTCTTCTACCAGGGTATTGACCGAGACTTCCATCTCACCCCATGCACCCCGGGGTACTTGAAACCGAGCATGCTCGCGCGTCCTTCCCTCTTTGCCAATGACTTGGCCGACCCGCTTGAGTTCCTGGGACATTTGCTGGTTTGCGGCCACGATTTCATTGAAGGTGTCCGCGATCTTTCCCGGCAGGCCGGTCCAGTCCACAGGTAAACGCACGGAAAAATCGCCGTCGCGCATGCTTTGCAGACTCGCCAGCACCTGGCCGAGTTCCATGGTCGACCCATCCCCATTCCGGGGAGCGCTGGCGCCCTTAGCCTTCGTCCTTGGGCGCTCCATCAAGGTGGCGCTGGCCTGATCCTGGTCCGCTTGATCCATTTGGTTTTCGGCTTTCCCTTACATGATTCTGACCGCTGATGGGCGGTAGGCGCCGACTCTCCACACTCGCCTGGGGGAGGCTACGCTCACCCTCGTTATTGGGTCGAAATTCCCCAAATCAGCACAGGGCGCCGTAGGGCGTAAGTGTCTGGCGTTCAAAGTCAAGAGAGTCGGACGAACCTTGTTTTCTTATCACACCAGGCAGGCGATAGCTCTACAGTCTTTCCTGTATAGATTGGCGCGGCAGGGAGGGATCAGCGCAGGGAGGAATTCAGGGGCCACCCGGATATACGCCATAAAAAAATGCCCCCGTTTCTTGCGAGGGCATCTTCTCATTTCTTATCAGGGCTGCCTAGTGTTTCCTAACAGACTGCTACTGGGTCCCCTTTGTTTCTTGAATCAATAGTAGGTAATGTGCATATTATCCAGGTACACGGAATAATCCTGTTGGATGTAGTTTCCGTCGAGCTGAAAGTTAACTACCACTCCGTGCCAATTGCTGGGAATCGAATTGTTATACCAATTGAGATTGTGGGTGACGCCGTTCAGTTTGATCCACTGGTACAGCAAGTGATTATCCGAAGTACGCTGGAACTTCATGACGAGGTGGTTCCACTTTCCGCCCACGGCATCACATGGGATCCCTGTACTGACCCATTTGTTATTGGGATTGTCCCACACCGCCCATTGCTTGTTGCCTCCAATTCTGCACATCGTGCCAAACAGCCATCCCCGTCCCCCGCCATATTGGCCGATGTCGAATTCCAGCGCGTAGGACACCGACAAGCTCGGTCCATAGAAATAGACGTCATAGACCAGGTTATGAATGGAACCGGTCAGGCTCCCACTGCTGTCGGGCAATCCCTGGGTAGATCCATCGCCAATCACGTGATTGACCCACAGGGCATCGGAATAAGGAACTGTTCCACCGAGGTCGTGGCGCGTGGAGGTGCCATTCAATACCGGAGATGTAATCCCCTGCTTCATCCCCCACTCGACCAAGGGGCGGCAAGCGGTGCAGATGTCGTAGACCGGCGCTAGTTCGCCATAGCCGAGCCAACCCCCAGACTGCTCCAGGCTGTAAAAGGTCTTTGAATTGACGTTCAGGGTAAGGTTCGATTTAGAATACCCGCCGCAGTTGTCCCAGGATTGGACGGTGGTATGGCTGTGGAGGCCGGAACCGAGATAAATGCTGGTATCGAGCTTCGCGCCCTTCAGAAAAGTGATCAGCTTGTAATTGTCATAGATGCCGATGGCCCCGACACCCTTGGAACAACTGGTGGTTGCGGCCGCCACAAAGTGGACGGGATTTTGCACCGAAGTACCACTGCCCGGACTGCTTACTGAAACACCAGAAAAGGCAAACACCGCGAATGAGAGCAACAAGACTAGAGAATGTAATACCCGAAAAACACACTTCTGCATGGGGGCTCCAATGGTCATGAACTAAAAGCCTTAATTGTCGGCAAGAATCAGTGCTTTGATCTTATGAATGGGAGCGATGGAAGCACAAGGGATTTCAACAAGTTACCCTGATCTCGGAAGTACATGGTTGGAGGGTTCTGCCGTCCGGTTTACTGCTCAATCTTTAAAACCCAGGCAGGCTGGGCAAGAAGATCCTCCGGAAGCTGGGGCAATTCGATCGAAAGTCCGGCTTTGGAGCCTTTGAATTTCAGGGGAACCGACGAACCGAGCAGACTGACTGATTTTGCTGAGCCAAGGTCGTTAACCACGAAAGTTCCGGCCTGCCAATGGGTCAGGATCGCATAGACACGGTTGCCCTTTGCCGTGAAAAATGCATCAATCGCGGCCTTTCCACCCGACGGTTTTTCGATCAACTTGGTCACATCGTAGGCGGAGGAGAATTCCTTGTTGTATTCGATCTTTGGTACCTCGCCGGCAGTCCACTGTCGCGTGTTCTTCCACGGCTTGGTGGCGTAGATTGCTTCACCGTTGATCTTCATCCAGTCGCCAATTTCCTTGAGGCGTTGTTCCATGATCACGGGAATCGTGCCGTCGGCTTTTGGCCCGATATCGAGCAGAAGATTTCCGCCCCGGCTGACTGTATCCACAAGAATGAAAACCAGTTCCCTGCCGGTATGATAGACCTTGAGGTCCTCGGCACGGTTGTATCCGTAGCTCACGCCCATGCCACGGTTCTCTTCCCATGGATGATCAATGCCGCTCATGCCTGCGGTATATTCGGTGGTCCAGTAGCCGCCATGCTTATGGCGCGTATCGCTGCCCCAACGATCGTTGATTACGACTTCGTCTTTCACCGGCGAATCATTGAACAGCCATGCCATCAGTTCGGGGGCATGCCAATCCGCTGAGGACATTTCCCATTCGCCATCGCTGAAGATGACCGATGGCTTGTACCGCGTCACCAGTTCTTTGAATTGCGGGAACATATGTTCCTGAACGTAGCGCGGCTTGTTGTAGAGCCAGAGCGGGTTGTACCACTCGTAAAGCGAATAGTAGTACCCCATGCGCAGCCCTCTTCGGCGGACCGCATCAGAGAGGTCCCCCAGTAGGTCTCGCTTGGGCCCGATCTCGACCGCGTTCCAGGGACGTCCCCAGGTTGCCGAGGCTTCCTTGCTCGGCCATAACGGAAATCCCTCGTGATGCTTCGAGGTCAGGACAATGTACTTGGCTCCGGAGTTGGCGAACACGTCCGCCCAGTGATCCGGATCAAACAATTCGGCTTTGAATTGCAAAGCGAAGTTCTGGTAGGGGAAGTCGGCGCCGTACACCTTTTGGTGAAAGTCCCAGGTACCTTTCTCCAGTTGGTCGGCCTTCGGGTCATCCTTGCCCTTGGTCATCGCATGCCAATACCACTCGGCATAGGCTAATTTGCCTGGGATGACCGGTGCGTACGCGGGAACCGAATACGTGCCCCAATGAATAAAAATGCCGAAGCGGGCCTCGCCAAACCATGCCGGCGTGGGACGTTTGTCCACCGAGTCCCACGTCGGTTCATATTTTTGGGCAAGCAAAGACGCGGAGAACGAAGAGACTGCTAAAAGAAGGACAAGGAACTTCTTCATTTGAGTCCTCACTCTGCTTCGCAATTTTAAGGCCCAGCCGGCAAAGGCAGGGGCTGCGCACCACGCCCTTCGGTTATGGCCGAGCTTCAACTTTCACCGATGTAACCTTGCCGTCGTATTCGATGGTCGCATCGACCTTCGAACTCGAGGCAATTCCTGCGCCGCGCCCATCTCTGACCTTTACGACGTGAAATGTCCTGTGCTGGAGCATCCCCGGGAAGCTACCATTGCGATCTCCTATGGTCAGAGTTGCGGTTTTGTCATCCCAATGGATGGGAATGATAGAGTGCGCCCCGTGCTCGTAGTCGTAATTATCGCCTTCGTCTTCGTACAACGCAGAGTCCCCATCGGCTCCGGTGTAGAGCCGCAGTTCGATGGGATCCGCCTTGGCCGAAGCCATTTCCACTCGCGGGCCATAGGCGATAATGGAACCCGACTTGGCAAAAATCGGCATCTTGTCCAGAGGCGCATCTGCGGTGATGCTTTGACCACCTTGCATGCGCTTGCCGGTCCAGAAGTCGATCCATTCGCTGCCGGCAGGTAGATAGAGCGCTCGCTGTTTCGCTCCTTCGGTGGATACTGGATTGATCAGCAATGAGGGGCCAAACATGAATTGATCGGCCACGGTTCGCGCCCCGGCATCGGAAGTAAACTCGAGCGGCAGCGCCCGCATCAGCGTTTCCCCTTTGCTGGTAACGCCCCAGGCCGAAGAGTAGATGTACGGCAGCAGATGATACCGCAGCTCGTCATACTGGGTAAGGATCTTCTCTACCTCTGCGCCGTAATTCCAAATCTCGGCGTTCGAGACATATCCATGAACCCGGAAAATCGGGCAGAACGCGCCGTATTGAAACCAGCGAATCAGCACCTCGTGATATGCGTCCGATGTGTATTGATCTTTGGGACGAAAGAAGCCGCCGATATCGGTCGTCCAGTACGGCATCCCTGCCATGCTGAAGCTTAGGCCTGCGGGGATTTGCCGTCGAAGGGTGACCCAGTCGCCAGTGATGTCACCGGACCAGGAGGCGGCGGCATTTCTTTGCTGGCCAGCGAAAGCCGAACGGGTCAGAATCGCGACTCGCTTCCGCTCCGTGGTCGCGCGCTGGCCTTCGTAGATCGCCTTGGTCACGTAGAGAGGATAGGCATTGCGTACCGACTCCCCGCTGCCGAGAAATGTCTGCCGGCCCTTGAGAATATCGAACTCCGGCTCGGACGCGTCCATCCACCACCCATCCATTCCCACCTGGAAAATCCCTTGATTCAGCTCTGACCAAAAGGCGCTCTGAGCCTTGGGATTGAAGAAGTCGGTCCAAACTTCCCCGGGAATGAGCAAACCCTGGGCCTTCATCCGCTTATAAACCTCGGTATCTTCCCCAAACCGGGACCAGATCGAGATCAACAACCGGACATCTTCGGAATGCAACTGATCCATCATCTCTTTGGGTTGCGGATAATGGTCCTCATCGAACTTCATGGCGCTCCAGCCGTACTTGCCCCAATACTGCCAGTCTTGCACCAGGGCATCGACGGGGATTTTACGCTTGCGGAATTCGGCTGCGGTCTCGAGAATCTCCTGCTGGCTATGGTAACGCTCTCTGCATTGCCAGTAACCATAGGCCCATTTCGGAAATAGCGGAGCTTCGCCGGTCAGTTGACGGTAATCGGAAATGACGCGGTTCAACTCAGGGCCATAGAAGAAGTAGTAATCGATCGCCTGCCCGACTTCGGAACGGAATGTCGTCGTATCCTGCGGAGGCCTGGCCGCAAGTTGAAATCCTCCCGGACCGCCCTGTGCTGAGACTTCATATTCCTTGTTTGCCTCTAATGCCACGTAACCCGAGGTCGAAGTAGGGAGCCACATATTGTGCAAATCGATCACGTGCTGTCCATTGACATCAACCACCATCTGATCCCGGTTGTCACTGCTCAGCACGAAGCCGTAAACACCCTTTGCGCCAGTGGTGAATTTGCCCTTGCCGGTCTTGGGGTCGATGCTTATGGCTTGGTCGGCCGGGTTGAAGTCGGTCAACGATGGGTTGTTCCACAGAATGCCGTATCCCTTGCTGGACAGTAGCACCGGAATCGAAATGTTGCTGTTCGCCTGGTGAAGGCGAATCGGGACTCCCCGAAGATTAAAAATTCCTTCCTGATGCTGTCCTAGCCCGTAAAGCGCCTCGTCGGGCGGCGAAAGAAAAGCCTGCTGTAGTTGCCAGGTCTTCATCTCGGCTATCGACGGTACATCGAAGGCTTTGCCTCCTTCCTTGGGTTCGGCCAAGACCATCTTTCCGTCCTTGGAGAGAAAACTTAGCGCGCCTGTCTTCGCATTGATCGAGACAGTGATCGCTGCGGTCGAGAGGTTCACATCTTTTTTCCCGACTTTGACCTCCAGCTGGTTGGCGACGCAAGGCTGAGTCACAACCGGCACCTTAGGGGCAGGGATTTCCGCGGTGGGGCTGACGACGACGTGGATGACCCGGTCGCCGCAGGCTTCGACGCGCATGCTTCCCGATGCGGTCTGCAAGGTCACTCCGTTGGCATCTTTGCGCGATTCCTTTATGGAAAATCGCGGCTCGTTCGTGGCCCAGGCGGCGCAAGTCGTAAGAATGAAGAGCAGGATAATCCTGTGTGTTTTGGTCATTTTGGGTGGCTCTACTGATTCCTTTCTCAGTTGTGCACCAATTCGAAAACGTTGAGGTTTTGCGCGAGGCAACACACCCTTCTCATTGGGGGTCCTTGCCTTGCTCTCCTTGCTGTACTGCAACTGCGGCGCGCACTAATCCCTGTTGCTGGATTTGCTTGGTCACGGCAAATGCCTGGTTGGCGGACTCACGATCTCCAACCTTCAAATAGAGCCGCGCAATCTGATAATGCAGGCTCCCATCTTTGTCACTCGCCAGTGCAAGCTTCAGTTCTGTGATCGCTTCCTGCGTCCGGTTGGTCTTGGCGTACACATTGCCGAGCAGCGCATGGACTCGGGAAACAAATTCCGGCTTGGTGTTCAGGCTCTTCTTCAGAAACGGTTCGGCCCCGAGATAATCATCGCGGGCGCAAAGGATCTCGCCCATCACGGCGTTCAGTTCCGGATCATCCGGGTTCTTCACCAACGCGGCTTGCGCCAGTTGTAGCGCCTCATCGATTTCTGAATTGGCGAGCAGCGCCAAAGACAGGCCGAACAGCGCGCCTGTATCTTCCGGCCGAAGGGCCAAGGCTTTGCGATACTCCTGTTCGGCCTCGGGAAAGTTCTTCTGTTGGCGATAGACGTCTCCCAACAGGACGTGCAGCTTGGGTGAACTGGAATCCAATTCGCTGGCCTGGGCCAGGGATGCCGACGCAAGCTTCTGCGCGGATTTTGTTTCCCAGTACAGTCCCTCAGCTTCGGTCGCGGCGTTGACTGCTAATTTGCCAGCCGCGTCAAACGTAGCTCGGTAGTCTGCGGTTGCATATCCGCAGGATGCCAGCAAGCGGAGTTCCTTGATCTGGAGCACGGCGACTCGAGGAGCCAGCGCTTTCGCGCACCGCTCATATTTGCCGCTCGCGTATAAGGCCGCCGCAGCTAGTCGCGAGTTCTTGGCGGGTAAGACAGGATGATCCGGATGGGCCATTGAGCCTTGGGAATCTGCTTCCCGTATCGGATTGTCACGAAACAGAGCAACCAGTTCCGGCGACACTTCGCCCGCTGCCTGGCCTTGCTCTAAAACCCGCTGGAACTCCGAGAGTTTTGTCTGCCCCAGCCCGGCCATAAACATCGGGGCGTTAGCTCGGAGAAAGGTAATGTCGGTTTCCGCGATGTGAGCAATCTCCGCCGCGCCCTTTTCCGCGGCCCCCTGTTCGACCTGCCATCGAGCCAGGCCCAGCTTCCCCATGAGAGAGCCGGGAGTCGACGCGAGTTCGGCGTGGAATTCGCGCTCTGCATTAGGAAGGTCGTGCTGGTTCAGCAGCACGAATCCGTAACGTGCGTGCGTGCCGGAAGGGAAGGGCGGCGCGCTCAGCGCTTTTTTGTAGGCTTCGGCAGCTTGGATCGTCGCCCATTGGTCGGAAAAGTTATCCGCCATGAGCGCCTGTAAGTAGCTGGAATCCTTGTGTCGGGTAAGCATGATGCGCGCGTTTGCCTCGACCTGCTCGAGATACCTCACGCCCAGGTGGTACCACGCGTCGGCATTTCCAGGTTCCAGTTGCGTGGCCCGCAGGTAGGACTGGATCGCACGACGCGTGTCCCCAGTCCCCACATAGGCCTGCCCCAGGGCTAGCTGCGCCTGAATCTCTGCCGGCTTGGCGACAGCGGCATATTGGAGATATGGAATGGCCTCACGAAACCGCTTCAACGTTACATAGTTGAGACCGAGAAACAGATTGGGAACAAACAACTCCGGCTTCAGACGCAGCGCCTGGCGGAGAGCTTCAATCGATTGCTCGTTCTTCCCGGTCTGGTAGTACATCAAGCCGAGATTCGCCCGGAGCTCAGCGATCTCAGGATGGAGTGCAATCGCTTGCCGGTAGAATTCTGCAGCGGCTGGGAAATCACTCCTGGCCTGGGCATCTTGTGCCGAGGCCAGAAGTGACTCAAATTGCTCGGGCCGTTGCGCTGGCGCGGTCCCAGCTAAAGCCAACAACACACAACAGCAAACAACAACCCTGCCTGCTTTCACGCATCACCAGTAAAGCTTGAGAGCTGCCTGCATCTGCCTCGGACCCCAGGCTGCGTTAAGTTGTCCAATTGTGCCGGATCCGAAATTAGTATCCGGCTTGTAGAAGTTCACGTGGTTGAAAGCGTTGAACATATCCAGGCGGAACTGGAAACGTACGTTTTCGTGGACCGGGAAATACTTTTGGATACTCATGTCCCAGTTCTTGTAGCCGGGAGAACGCAGATCGGAGAAATACCGCGGAGCATTCCCCAGGGTCCATTTCGGCGCTTGCACAAATGCCCCAGGGTTAAACCACTGGGTTAGGCTTTGATTTGAAACATGGTAGTCGCCAACCACGTTCACATTCTGGCCCACACCGAATTCGTTCAGGTTGGTCACGTTGATCCGCATCGGGAAGCCTCCTTTAAACGTCGCAATGCCGGAGGTTTGCCAGCCACCGATAACAGCGTTCACGACGCTATTCATTCCGCTACCAAGCTTCCTGCCTTTACCAACCGGAAGCTCGTAAACGTAGCTCAGAACAAAAGCATGGGTAATGTCATTGGCGTCCACGGATTTCTCAGCGGCAAGGTTGTAAACGTTGCGGATATTTTCCGAGAAGTTGCCGCTGGTGTTGGCCCAGGTGGTGGGTCCTCCGACGTTGTCGAGGAATTTCGAGAACGTGTAAGACGCAAGCAGCGTGAGACCTTGCGAGACCCGGTGAGTGTAATTGAAGTCCAGGGCATTGTATCGACCATCGCCTGCCGGAATCAGGTTCTCATTCACATTGCAGAATTCCGGATAGGGACGGAGCAATTGGCCTCGCGAAACAGTGGCCCCATCGAGGCCACAACCGCTGGCGGTAATGTGGCCGGAGAAGGGATTGGGAACCTGATCGTCCAATGCATTTCCCAACGAGAAGTACTTTGGATCCAGCTGATTGAGGTTCAGGCCGCTCGTGGTGACGTGGACGCTGTGATTCCCTACGTAAGAAAGTTCCATGACATCGCTGTTGGTGGGCGCGTACTGGAATCCGTACATCCATTGCTGATCATAGTAGGTTCGGCGTTTGTGTGAGACCGCAGTCACGTCGAAACCGACATTGGTTAGACCGTCCAATGATTTCCCAACGATCGGCACCAGACCGCCGGAAAACGCATTCTGCAAAGAACAGCCGGCGCACGGACCTACGCCATTCGTGCTTGCTATATAAGGCGTTTCCGAAGAGAACCCGGGAATGATTGGGACTCCGGCGTACTGGCGCGGGTAGAATATGCCATAGCCTCCCCGCATCACCAGCTTCGGCATTACCTGGTAAGCAAATCCGAATCGCGGTGCGATATGGGTGTAGCTGCCTTCGTACTGGCCGCGGTTGCCGGAGTCGGCAAACTCCAACTGGCCGAGGTAGGTATTGCCAACCGCTGTACTGATCGGATTCACTGCGTTGTAGTCGAACCGAGCCAGCCGGTCCAAACGGTCCGTGATTGGGCGCGGGATTTCCCAACGCAGCCCGCCATTCAGGGTGAGCTTGCGCGTGGCTTTCCAGTCGTCCTGCAAATACATCCCGTGCAGCCAAGTGCGTGAAATCTGCGAAACCGCAACCCCGGTATCGCCGCGCGCAGGCGTACCCAGCATCATCGATGCGATCGAATCGCCAGTGCCAGCGGTAATGCTTTGCGGATTCGGACCGGCGGTGAATGTCTTGTCGAAGAAAAACTCGGTCGGATGGAAACGCCCGCCGTTCTCATCGAGGGCGACCGCCATATAGCCAAACGTTAATTGATGCTTCCCCACCACTTTCACGAAATCCAGAGAACCGGTCGTGGCGGCGCGGGGGAACGCGCCCTGTCCAGCTCCGGCTTGAGGCCCAAGGCCGCGGTATCCATCCGGAGCCACCACCGGAAATTGGGGAGAATTCGGGTCGATGAAAGCAGGCAGCCCCAGGGACGAAACCTTGAAGCCCTTGCTTTGCAAGTCATTGCCTTCGGTCCAATGCACCAGGCCCAGGTTGCCACTCATGGTAAAAGTCGGAGTGAAAACGTGGCTCACCCCAAACGCAATATTGTAACGGTTGTTGGGATTCCTCTGGCCCGGACCGGCGGGATTGTCTGCGCCGTAATATGCCGGGGACTCATCCTTGAACTCTTTCTTGTAGGAGAATCGTCCATAAAGCATAGTCTTATCGGTAAGGTGGTGGTCGATGCGGCCACTATACTCGTTTGAGTTGTTGGCCCCCAGACCCGCCGCACTCCAGTTTCCCGACAATTGATTGTTGATTGGCGCGGGATAGAAGTTGATTAGCGCCTGGCCAACCGGGTCAATGCCGTTTACCGAGTTGGCAAGATTATTCCCTGAGATGGGATCGCGAATCCAAACAGTCTGGCCCACAGCGATTGCTTTGGTTGGATCAGAGTTTGGAACTGCGCAAGTTGCGGTCGTTTGGTGGGTGCTAAACGGATCGTAAATCTGTCCCGACAGAACCGGCCGGCACAACGCATCCGTTCCAATATTGCTACCCAACAACGCCGCGAAGTTCCCGTTGCGGAAATTGCTGGTTGGAATAGTGGCCACGTCGGCAGTGAGAGGATCGTTTTCGCGATGCCCTTCGTAATTGAAAAAGAAAAACGTCTTGTCGCGCTGTTTGTAGACGCCCGGGATATACACCGGCCCGCCCACCGCGCCGCCAAATTGATTGCGATGCGAATTCTGCTTCGGCTGGTTGTGAATGGCGTTGAAGAAGTAGTTAGCGTCGAGTTTGCCGTTGCGCAGGTAGTCGTACACGTTCCCGTGCAGACTGCTGCCTCCGGATTTGGTCACTACGTTAATGACGTTCCCTGTACTCCACCCATATTGCGAGCTAAAGGTATTCTGTTGCACCTTGAATTCCTGCACATTGTCAGGAGAGGGAACGTAAATGACCGCGGTGGTACCAAAGAAGCCGCCGCCGAAGTTGAAGAACGAGACATCCTGGTCGGCCGTGCCCTGTGAACCGCCGGACTCGATGAGTTGCCGCTGCGAGTTGCTGACCGACGAGTTCAGCTGCACGAAGTTGAACACGTTGCGAAGATTGAGCGGCATTTCCGTTACCATCTTCGTGGAAACTTCTGCGCCGAGATTGGCGTTGTCGGTTTGCAGCAGAGGCGCCGCCGCGGTCACCTCGATTTGTTCCACCGAACCTATGGACAAGGTAATGGTCTGGCTGGCAGACTGGCCAACTTCTAATGTGATTCCGGTTTGCCGAGTGGTCTTGAAACCTGCGGCCTCCACCGACAAGGTGTATGTCCCGGCCGGCAGCAGCGCGAAGGAGAAGTTGCCTTCGGAATCACTCTTGAATGTGCGCGTAATTCCCTTCTCAGGATTGGTTAGGGTTACATTGGCGTTGGCGATGCGCGCCCCGGAAGAGTCCGAGACCGAACCTGAAAACGAAGCCGTGGAAGCAAGTGTCTGGCCCTGGGCAACGGGTGCGCCAGCACAGAGTGCGAAGCAAACGACCAGGCACAGAAGCGTGGAGAAACGGCAAAATTTGGGCATCGACAGGGACCCCTTCCCTAAGTACGTTATCGGTAACTGTACCGAAGTTCGAGAATTCTAGTCTTAAACCACTAGTAGCTGTCAAGCTATTTCTGTAACAAGTTTTGCATAGTGAAAGATTCGCCAGTCAGCTTGGCTCCGATTCCCACAAAGGGAGCCGCGGAAACAATCCAGAGAGGGCCAATGTTTGGTGAGTCTCGGGAGACCTGTTTGCATTGAGCTCAAGTCTTCTGGCTCATTGCCGATAAAAGAATGATTGGTGCTGCCATCGAACCGCTTTGTCGATGTCCCAGGCCCCGACAATCTCAAAACAAGGATCACCCTATGGATTTCGATGCAGCAATAGTTGCCCACTCGGACTGGAAGCGGAAACTCAAGGCCTATCTACAGAAGCCAGATCACAGCTTGCAGCCCACAGAGCTTGCGCTGACAACCAAGTGCAAGCTGGGAGAGTGGGCCACTGGTGAGGGTCGCAAATACGCGTCTTCGCCGTTTTTCCAGACGCTGACTGCCGAACATTCACGTTTTCACAAAGCTGCTGCAGAACTGGTACGCAAAGCGAATCTCGGCGAGAGCGTGAATGCTGAGACTGCGCTCGGTGCGACCAGCGAATTCGCCAAAGCAAGCACGAGCGTCGTCAACGCGATAGTCGAAATGAAGAAGCACGTGTAATTGCTGCAAATGCACTCACCACGGCGACATGAGCGCCACCGTCGGCAAGCACATTCTTGCTGTCGCGGCGACAATCCGCAAACTCCCCCATACTAGGTTATCGCTACAGTGACCGATGGTCGCAGCCTCACGGCCATCGATGATGGAAAGAGCCGAAATACCATTGGTTCCTAAGCCGCGATCCGGCCCGCTCAAAACGTCACGCGAAGCACATAAGCAAATTTCACCGGCGGCTGCGAAGGCAGCTGCGCGTGGAGGCCATCGGCACGTTGATCAAAGGAGATTTTGGCGTCACTACCCAGCAAAGCGACGCTTCGCACCGGCGCGCTACCCACTGCCGGCGCCAGCGAGTGAATTACCACCTCTTGGTTCGCTGGCCAGGCAAATCCGATCGCGTAAAGCACCTGTCCTTTGGTAGTAAAACGAAAGTCCTCGGCAGTGTAGTTAGGCGTGTCGGTGTCGTGAAACGATCCGGTCGCCACCTTAGTCGGGCCTTCGCCATAAATCCTCCACGGGCGCGTACCGTAGATGGCTTCTCCATTGGTATTGAGCCAGCCACCGACATCGAGCAGCACCTGCTGTACCGGTTCCGGGATGGTGCCATCCGAACGCGGGCCGATGTTCAATAGCAAATTGCCGTTTTTACTGACAATGTCGACGAGCTGGCGAACTACAAATTCCGGAGATTTGAACGTGTCATCTTTAATGTAGCCCCAGGACTTGTTGCTGACCGAAGTGTCAGTCTGCCAAGGCATCGGGCGGATGTCTCCCAGTTGACCACGCTCCACATCGAGCACGCCTGAGTGCTCCTGCATGGCGTAATCCTTGTAGGTGATCACGCCCACGTGATCGCCATATTTTAAAGAGCGGTTGTAATAGTAGGCGGCGAAACGCGCGAGATTGGGACGAATTGACGGCTGCCCGATCCACCAGTCGAAGAAGATAAAGTCGGGATGGTATTTGTCCACGAGCTCGGCGGACCGCGCAAGCCAATCATTGGCCCAGGCCGGGGAAACATAAGTAAAGTCGTTGTTCAGGGGAGTGCCGCTCCGGTTCATCAACCAGGTATGGGCCGGGCCGTAGAGCGCGGCGTATTGCGGGTCGTTAATATCAGAAGGAATCTCGCGACCGGGGCCGAGAAAAAAATTGTGCTCCACCCGATGCGACGATACCCCAAAATGAAGCCCATCCGCTCGCACCGCTTTGCCCAGGTCCCCGATCAAGTCGCGATGCGGCCCCACCTTCACAGCGGTCCAGTCGCTCAATCCGCTGTCATACATGGCGAATCCATCGTGATGCTCGGCCACTGGCACCACATACTTTGCGCCCGACTTTTTGAACAGCTCGGCCCAGGCGGCGGGATCGTAATGCTCGGCCTTGAACATGGGGATGAAGTCTTTGTAGCCAAACTTGTCCTGGGCTCCGTAGGTTGCGATATGGTGCTTCGATTCCTCGGAGCCGGACCGGTACATCATTCGTGGATACCACTCGTTACCGAACGCAGGGACCGAATAAGCGCCCCAATGAATGAAAATGCCGAACTTCGCGTCCCGGAACCAATCCGGCGTCTCATACTTCTGAAGCGAGTCCCAGTCGGGCCGGAACGGGCCCTGGTGGTCCACGTTATCGACCTCTTTGAGAATGTCGGTTCGCTGGGCATCGTACTTGCTGCTGGCCTTCTGCCAAATTTGATCCATGGCCACCGGATCCTGCGAGGCGGTTGGAGCAGTGGCGCTCTGGGCATGGAGGATGGAAAACGCAGACAGTCCTAACCCCACGATCGCGAGTCTGCGAATGCATGGTGCAACGAATGAAAGATTAAGGAACATGATTTTCTTCTCCAGAAGTCTTGTCTGAACCGTTCGGGACAGCGTAAGTCCGTCGGTCTTCGCTCGGAACCGCATCCTGCCTGCTAAGCCTTGCCCAGGTGAGTCCGTAGAGACCGACAAATACAAAACAGATCAGCGGCACCACGAAGCCGAAGCGCATGGAGTGCTGGTCCGCGATGTGACCCATGAAAGGCGGGCTAATGGCTCCGCCGACAATTGACATCACGATCAGCGACGAGCCGAACTTGGTGTGCTCACCCAGCCCGCGGATGCCGAGGGCAAATATGGTCGGGAATCCAATCGACATAAAGAAGAACGACGCAAACATGGCATACATTCCAGTTTTGCCCCCGCCGATGGTGATTGCGACCAACAGCACGTTTATGAATGAGTATGCCGCGAGCACTCGCTCCGGCTTGAACTGGCTGATCACGGCGCTGCCGCACATGCGTCCGACCATGAACAGGACAAATCCGATGAGTCCCAGCCACCGCGCGGCCTGCAAGCGGCTTACGCCCGGATCATTCTCCAGGACGTAGTTCACGAAGAAACTGAAGATGCCGGTTTGCGCCGCCACGTAGAGAAACTGAGTGCCCACGCCCAGAGTGAAGTGCTTGCGCCGGAACAAGTCCCAATTTCTGGAAACGGTTAGGAAAGTAGCCACGTAGGCGGTGATCAGCAACCCGTACGTCACCGGCCGGAACAGGGCCTCGTTCATCTTCAACAAGGTCCACATCAGCTGCATGATCGGCACGATGAAGAAGTACAACAACCCGCAAACCGCCGCTACCACGATGGCAATCCCTGCCTGTTGCCCACCCGTCGGCGTGAGCCGGGGGATCCCGGCTGCCGCAGCGCGACTCTCATCCTCGGCGTGCAGATCTGGGATGTTCGACACAACAAAAACGGCAAGTAACAAGACGACAAATACCCCAATTCCGATGTACGGCGTGGTAAGTCCAGCATTGGCATTGGCCCCGTTCGCGCCGGAGAAAACAAAGTATCCGCCGACGTATGGCCCCAGGATCCAGCCCAGGCCGTTGGTCGTCTGCGCGATATTAATCCGAGTCGGACCGCTTTCGGTTGGTCCCAGCACTGTGGCATAAGGATTAGCGATCGTTTCCAGGCAGGTCATACCCGCAGCGATGACGAACAGGCCAAGGAGAAACGCCCAATAGGTGCCGATGCCGACCGCGGGAATGAACCAGAAAGAGCCGGCCGCAATCAATGTCAAGCCGACAAGAATGCCGCCCTTATAGCCGAACCTTTTCGCGAGCAGACCGGCCGGGATGGCCATCAGGAAGTAGGCCAGATAGTTGGCCGCCTGGACCAGACCCGACTGTTCCTTGTTGATCCGCAGCGTATCCTGAAAATGCTTGTTGAGGATGTCAATCATCCCATTGCAGAAGCCCCACAACAGGAACAGAGATGTGATGAGCAGGAAGGGGACTAACAGGTTCCGGCCATCCGCGGTGCGAAACAGCTCACTGATCCGCGATTTGGCGCTGGCCGGCGCTGCTGATTCGGTTGTGGCAGTGTTCATAGTATTCAGTCCAGTGAAACCAGGATTTTCTTGAACTTCGACGGACTCTCACTCCACAACCGCAGGGCGTTCCCTGCTTCCTCAAGAGGAACCACCAAGCTCACAGCTTGATCGACCGGGAACTTCCCCGACTCAAGAAGCTGGATGACTTCACGAAAATCTTCCGGCAAAGCATTCCGTGATCCCAGGATGTCCAGCTCTTTCTGCACGAAGAGCTTGGTCTCATAGCTAACCGGTTCTTTGGCGTAACCGATGTACACCACTCTGCCGGTGAAGGCGACGTGTTCGACCGCAGCTCGGAAAGTTGCCGGCGTGCCAACCGCTTCGATCACCACGTCCGGACCTCGCCCCCCGGTCATCTCCTGCAACCGATCGTGCAACGGTTCGCGCGAGGTGTTGATGGAGTGTGCGCTTCCTGCGAGTCGTGCAAGTTCCAGTTTGCCATCGTCCAAATCGATGCAGATGGTCCTTGCACCGCGGGAGCTCGCGGCAGCTACGGCTCCGAGCCCGACTCCCCCACAACCGAAAATTGCCACGGTATCGTCTGCTGTGACCCGTCCACGCCTCGCTGCATGAAATCCCACCGTCAGCGGTTCTACCAGACACAATTCCTTTGGCGTGAGCTTCGCGGGATACAACTTCTCGCGCGGCATGACAATGAATTCGGTAAGCGCGCCGTCCCTTTGCACGCCGAGGGTCTGGTTGAACTGGCAGGCATTCGGACGTTCCCGTCGGCATGAGGCGCATTTGCCGCAGCTGGTGTAAGGAGAAAGAGCGACGTCCGTGCCCGCACAAAATTCCTGGTCTGCCAGCACGATCGTGGCAGACACTTCGTGCCCCAGAATTCGAGGAAAAGACACCAGGGGATTCAGGCCGCGATAGGAATTCAGATCGCTTCCGCAGAACCCTACCATTCGGACCTTGAGCAAAAGGTTTCCTTCCGTGGCCATCGGGTCCGGGACCGTCTCAATCGAGGCTTGCCCTGGCTTCTGAAGCACGAGTGCCTTCATGAGTGAACCCGGGTTTCTGGTCGCAAAATTAACCCCGCCTGCGCTTTGCAGCATGCGAACGTCGACTTCCACTTCGCATTGCGGCGCGGAGCTGATTCTCGGCTTGTTCGTTCCAATAACCGCACTCCAGCTCCAAAAACACCGAAGTATAGGGAATCCGCATGTTGGTCTTAATGAGGAGCACCCTAAATTTCTCGCCAACGCTATCCAGCTTCGAAATAATATCGTCATGCGGAAGCACACTCACGTCGTATGCTTTAAGGAGAGTGCCGAGCTTTTCGCGGTACGAACCGATGCCCGGAGCGTCTTCTTCACGCACGAAGCTCAATTCCTTGTCTGTATAAACGTTCGCCTTAATGTGCTTGCATCCCCCAACCAAAGCGAGCGCCTGCTCCAGAACGGCGGTTTGTTCTTCATCGGCGACCACCGTTTCGATCGCTTCCCGGCACTGTGCCGGATAAGCCGAATCCGCGATGACCAGCCAGTTGCGGTGCCCATAAAGCGGCAACCGGTCCTTCAAGATCTCGTGCCAGGCAGATGTCATTTGAGTACCAATTCCTCATCCGAGCAGACGGCAACCTTGCCGCACTTGCCCGAAGCCATCAGTGCATAGGCGCTTGCGGCATCTTCCAATCCAAAGCGGTGTGTAATGATATCGGCGGGATGCAGGTTCCAGCGGACAAGACGCTCGACCAATTCCTCCATCAGCCAAGTGGTTGTCACCCACGAGCCGTAGATGGTCTTCTGGTCATGAATGATGTCCGGTGACGGATTGAACTCAACGCTCCCTCCTTCGCCGACAAAGGCAATCTTTCCCCATTTGCGCGTGGCGCGAATCGCGGTCGCGCGCGCCGCAGCATTGGCCGAACAGTCAAACGCACGCTCAGCTCCGTGGCCGCCTGTCAGCTTTCTGACTTCCGCTACGTTGTCGGGCCCGGAGCTGAGAACGAAATCACAGAGCTTGAGGGACCGCGCCAGTGCTAAGCGCTCGGGAACAACATCAATGCCGATGATCTGGGGAGCCCCAAGCTTGCGGCACAACGCAGCCGCAGCGAGCCCCACTGGCCCCAGCCCGGTAACGAGCACGCAATGGTTGCCATTGACTTCGACTTTTTCGATCGCTTCGTAAACTGTACCGAACCCGCATGCTACTTGCGCGCCGTCCGCATAGGAAAGCTCGTCGGGAAGCGCGATCAAGTCTTTCTCTTCCGCGATCATGTAGTCGGCCATGCCGCCGTCACGCTGCCATCCATACGCGCGCCGGTATTTTTCGTTGGTGCAGGAAATCATGTAACCCCGGCGGCAATCGTTGCAAACCCCGCACCCGGAGATGTGATACACGATCACACGGTCACCCTCAATAAAACGACGGCAGCCGGGTCCGACCTCTACGATCTTGCCGCTGGGCTCATGTCCGGCAATGACGCCCTGGTAACCTTCCGGCCCTTTCCCGAGGTGTTCATGGTAGATGCAGCGAATGTCCGAGCCGCAGATGGTGGACGCCTTGACTTTGATGAGGACTTCCCCGTGAGCGGGGTGAGGCGTCGGCAGGGTGCGCAGTTCAACTTGATCGTTTCCCGGGAGAAATGCCGCCCGCATACTTTGCTCCATGGCCTTCACCGGCGGAACCTCACGGAGGGGTGATCTCCCCGTTCACGTCCCAAAGATCCTCCCACGACTGCCCTTCTTTCCAGAGGAAGACCTGACCTTTAATGAGCCGGCAATTCCTGTCAAGGCCGCTTATTTCACGCATTTCATCCTGGGTCAACGGCCGGTTTATCACGCCTTCGAGATTGCTAAGATAATGATTCCGGTTGATGGAAAATGGAATGGGCACCTGCCCGCGCTGCACCGCCCACTTGACGCAAACCACTGCCGGATGCACGCCCAAGCGGTCTGCGATCTTCACGATTACCGAATCCTGTACAGGCGCCGTATCTTCGGGTGTGCGGTCCCGTTCGGGCCGGCCCGGAGAGCCAATCGGGCAATAGCCCACAGGAACCATTCCATTCGAGCGGACGAACTCGAACAGTTCCGGCTGCTGAAAATGAGGATGCAGTTCCATCTCGTTCACTGCGGGCTTAATACGAGCATCACGCAAAACAAGTTTTAGTTTCGCAATCGTCATATTCGAGGTGCCGATATGACGCACCAGACCCAGGTCGACCAACTCCTCCATCTTCCGCCACGTCTTCATGAATTGGTCGTGAAGATAAGGCGTCGCATCCTTACTACGCGAACTCACATCACAGCCTGGAGGATGGAAGTTGGGGAAGGGCCAGTGCACTAAATAGAGATCAAGGTAGCGTAAGCCGAGATCCTGGAGGGATTGCTTGCAGGAGGCAATTACGTCGGCTTCACTATGTTTGTCGTTCCACAGCTTGGATGTGATCCACAGCTCTTCACGCTTGATGGGTCCCTGCAAGACCTGCTTCAGCGCATGCCCAATTTCGCGTTCGTTGCCATAGACAGAAGCACAATCGAAATGCCGGTAACCGCCAGCGGCCGCCCCTTCAACCGCGGCGGCGACTTCAACCGGGCGGGCATGATCTGAGCCAAATGTTCCTAAGCCGATGGCCGGCATCCGGGCGCCGGTGTACAGAATTCTCTGAGGCACAAGCGCCGGATCGACACAACCGTTCAGCAACGCCTCAGACCCGCTTTGTCCCTTCATTCTGAACTTCCTTTGTGGACTTTTAATTTATAGTGCGAACTAATCTATATTAAGACCTTTGCGTCAGGCAGTTCCGGTACAAAGTGAGCCTCGCATCGAAGCACGATAATCGGTAAAGTTATCGATGTCAACCTAGTTCAGCTATCGCCGAATGCGAAAGGGATTTCCTATATACTGAATCGGCTATGAGCGTGAGAATGAAGGACATCGCTAAAGACCTTGGGGTATCAGTGATTACTGTCTCCAAAGTCCTCCGCGATCATCCGGATGTGGGGGATGAGACCCGCGAGCGGGTCTTGGCCCGGGTCAAGGAACTGGACTACCGACCCAACCTGGCAGCACGTAGCCTGGTTACGGGGCGTAGCTATCTGGTTGGGCTGGTAGTGCCCGATCTGCTCCATCCATTCTTTGCAGAAATCGCCAAGTCACTTTCCGATGCGCTGCGGGCGAGCGGCTACTATCTTATTGTTTCTTCGTCGGACGAAGAGCCTGATCTGGAAGAACAAGAGATCAACCAATTGCTTGCCCGCCGGCTCGACATCCTGATTATCGCCTCTTGCCGGTCCACCGTCGACCTCTTCTTCCGAGTCGAGAAGCAGAAAACACCTTACGTCTTGATCGATCGCAGGTTACCGGGCCTCACTGCCAACTTCGTCGGCGTGGATGATGAAGCCGTTGGAAGGCTCGCAACCCAGCACTTGATCGATATTGGCTGCAAGAGGATTGCGCACATTCGTGGGCCGGAGACTAGCCCTGGGGTCCGACGGCTGGAGGGATATAAAAATGCACTCGCCCAAGCGAACTTGAAGGTGCTTGACGATTACATCATCACCGAACGCAAGGGGGATGTGGAAACCAGACAGCGCGGCGCAGAGGCCATGCGCCAACTGCTGGAGCTTGATCCAAGACCCGACGGGGTTTTCTGCTTCAACGATCCGTTAGCCATGGGCGCCATGAATTGCGCTCTCGATCAGGGATTTCGGATTCCCGAGGACATTGCGGTGGTGGGTTGCGGGAATCTTCATTACGATGATTCACTACGGGTTCCACTATCCAGCATCGATCAGAACAGCCGGCGAATTGGCCAGGAAGCCGCGCGCATTGCCCTGGCGATCCTGAACTCAAAAACACCGCCTCAGCCAGAAATGGTCGTGCTCCAGCCTGAACTCATCGCCCGCGGATCAACCCTGGGTAACAACAAGTCTGGGTCCTCGAAGATTTGAGAACACACTCGTCTGTCTCAATCTAAATCCAATTCTGGAAAACTCTGTTCTGCAAATAAACGTTGACACGTTTCCGCACCTCGGTATTAGAATCGCCGGGACTCGTTACAGTTAGCGATAACGACACTTCGCCCAGCATCCTCAACCGCCATGTCGAAGAAATTCACCGGATCATGAACTTTAACTGACTAGGAAGGAAATCCACCTTACCATGTCCCTAGATCGAAGAAAATTTTTGGTCTCCAGCGGGGTGGCAGCATTCGGAGCTTTCGTGCCGGGTGTTTCCAGTCTGGCATTTGCTGCCGACAGTGTTGAGCCGTTTCAATGGAAAACCAGTGACCTGGCTCTCGCGTTCGATGTCAAAGCGGGAAAATTGCGGCAAAAACGGCTGGTGCCCGCGAATGTTTCGCTGGTTGACGATACTTCTTCAGGTGTCGAAGTCGCTCTCCAGTGCAGCGGAGAAAATTCCCCCGATCAAGGCATGAAATCCGGCATGGGACAACCGGGAGCGAGGCTGCTATTTGCTGGAAAGCGCGAGGAGCCTACGAATCGCGGCCATCGTCTTGTATGCCTGCATAGCGATGCAAACCTGAACCTGCGGGTGGAATCGGTCTACGAATCCTTTGATGGCGTACCCGTGATTCGCCGGTATTCACGCATCACCAACCTGGGAAATTCGCCAGTTGGAATCGACTTTCTAAGTTCGGCGATGCTCCACGGACTTGCCGCCCCGCAGGACTACGACCGCGAACTGCGCATTCACCTGGCCGTGAATAGCTGGATGGCCGAGGGCCAATGGCATACGCTCCGGCCTTCCGAAATGGGCTTCGTCGAAAACGAGCGCACGAGTTGGTCGCAAGCCCAGGCAGGAAGTATCGGGAGTTGGTCCTCCGAACGCTATTTGCCGATGGCCATGGCGGAAAACATGAGGCTGGGCCTGACCTGGTTCTGGCAGATTGAACACAATGGATCGTGGTATTGGGAAATCTCTAATGTATCGGCGCGCGATAATAACGCCGACGATGTCTACGCATATCTCGGAGGGCCCGACGATCTGCACGCGACCGCGTGGAAGAATTTGAAACCCGGCGAAACCTACGAGACGGTTCCCGTCGCAGTCGGATGTGTGCGCGGCGGGTTCGGTGATGCAGTGGAGGGGCTGACACGTTATCGGCGCATCGCCTGCCAAAGAGCGCATAAAACCAATTCACAATGCCCGGTGATTTTCAACGACTTCATGAACTGCCTGTGGGCCGACCCGACCGAGGCCAACGAGCTGCCGATGATCGCGGCGGCAGCCAAGGCGGGTTGCGAATATTACGTAATCGACGCTGGGTGGTACGCGGAGCTGCATGAAGATTGGAGCCAGACCATCGGCGCTTGGCAGGCTTCCGCTTCGCGATTCCCACGCGGGCTGAGGTTTGTTCTCGACCAGATCAGGCAAGCCGGAATGGTCCCGGGACTGTGGCTCGAGCCGGAGGTTGCCGGGGCGAAGTCTGTGCTCGCGCAAAAGCCGGACAATTGGTTTCTGGTGCGGCACGGCAAAAGAGTGTTCAAAAATTCACGGCTTCTGCTCGACTTCCGCAATCCCGAAGTGCGCGCTTACCTCGATCAAGTAATGGCCAGACTGATCAACGAGTATGGTGTCGGCTATATCAAGATGGACTACAACGTCGACTCGCTCCAGGGGACCGAGATCAATGCCGACAGTTTCGGCCAAGGCTTACTCGAACATAACCGGGCCCACTTGGCCTGGCTGGAGGAAAACCTCAAGCGCTACCCTGATCTGGTAATTGAAAACTGCGGCAGCGGAGGTGGGCGCATGGACTATGCGATGCTCAGCCGCCTCCAGATACAATCGATGACCGACCAGGAAGACTATCTGAAGGTGCCGATGATATTGGTGGGCGCGTCGGCCGCAGTCTTGCCGGAACAACTGGCAATATGGTCGTATCCACTGGCCAAGTCCGACGCTGATCAAGCCAGCTTCAACATGGTCACCGCGATGATGTGCCGCATTCACCAGAGCGGCCGCCTTGATTCACTTTCCTCTGAAGCGGCGGCGCAGGTAGCGACCGCCATCCGGATTTACAAAGAAGTTCTGCGCAAGCATATTCCCGCCTCGGTTCCGTTTTACCCCCTGGGTACGGCCGACGTTACCAATTTCCAGGCGCCCGTTGCCCTGGGAATGCGGTCCCCGGAACAATCTTTGCTAGGGGTCTGGAGGATTGATGGGCCGGCGACAACCAAAATCGCTTTTGCGGGCAAGCAGGCAAAACTCCTCTACCCCACCGATCTTGGCGTCAAGGTCACCGTTGCGGGGGACACATTAAATGTTGAGTTCCCAAGAACCCGTATGGCTTGCCTCATTCAAGCGCAATAGGAATGCAGCGCTCCGCGATCAGGCGTTCTTAGCGAGTACCCACTCCGTTCAAGATGTCCTGCAAACGGCTCGGGCTCACTACAGGCGTAGCTCCCCTTTGCGTCGCAACCCACGAGGCGAAGCGGTTCGCGAACTCACTGATCTCTTCAAGGGTATGTCCTGCAAGATAGTAGTGCGCAAGGCAAGCGGTAAAAGCGTCCCCGGCCCCAATCGCATCGGCAACCTTAACTTGAAATCCACCATGCTCAACTACCTGGGTTTCTGACACCAGTAAGCTGCCCCGCGATCCGCGCGTAACACAGACCAGTCGCAAGTCAAACTCATGACGCAAGCGCTCAGCCAGCGTTCTCTCCCTCCCCATGCCCAGGTTGAGCAGGGACGAAACCTGAATCAGTTCCTCTTCGTTCAGTTTGACCAGGTGCGCATGCTGAAAGGAACTGCGCAGCAAGTCCTGGTTATAAAAGGACTGGCGCAAATTTACGTCACAGATGCGAAAGGCGTTGGCCGGCGCATTTTGCAGGAACCTCTTGATGGTCTCCGCGGACTTGGACGAACGCTGGGCCAATGACCCGAAGCACACGACATCGGCCCGGCCGGAAAGGTCTGCCCATTGCGGGGTCCATTCCAGAAAATCCCAAGCCACCGATTCTTTAATCGTAAAGTTAGGTTGGCCGTCAGCATCGATCGCCACTCGGGCAGTGCCAGTCTCGCGCTGACCGTCCTGTTGCAGGTAGGCCGCGCTCAGGCCAAGGTTCTGCATGACCGCTCGTGTCTGGCGCCCCAATTCATCATCCCCGACCCGGCTGGCAACCACGCCTTGGTCGCCAAGCACGTTCGTCATGTACGCAAAATTAGCGGGCGCGCCGCCCAACACCTTGCCGGAGGGCAAAATATCCCACAGCACCTCGCCCAACCCGATCATCAGCGCTGGCTTCTTCATAGACCCAGATCAATCGTACTTCGTGATCAGCTCAACCCATCACTGAAAAAGCCTGGGCACAAAGTCGACGAGATATTTGCGCCATACCGTCCAAACATGCGCCCCGCTGCTCTCAACCCAGACATGCCGAATCCCAGCTTTTTCTAATGCCTCGTGAGACTGCCTGACTGGCTCGAACAGAAAATCTTCGGTGCCGATTCCAATCCACAACAACCGCAGTTGTTGGTTGAGCGCTGCCGGTTTTGCCAAGCCCCCATCGTAATCTTTGCTGGGGTCGGTGATGTCAATCGCAGGACTGAATGCACCGATGTAGGCAAATTGATCCGGATGATTGAGCCCGATGCGAAGCGCCTGCGCCCCACCCATGGAAAGGCCGGCGATGGCACGGTGTTCGCGGTCAGGAACGGTGCGGAAGTTCGAATCAATAAATGCGATCAAATCGGCAGAGACGATCCGCTCAAAAGTTGCATACCGTTCATCCATGAAATAGCGCGCCACCTGCCCGACGGGAGGCGGTTGAGAACCGGCACGAGGAGGCGCAGGCGGTTGAAAATCCGGGCCGGGCAATCCATTCTCGTTCACGATAATCATCGGCTGGGCTTTGTGGGCGGCAATCAGATTGTCGAGAATGAAGTTCTCATGGCCCTGATCGCTCCAGCCGGCTTCATCTTCGCCGTAGCCATGTTGAAGGTATAAAACCGGATAACGCGCGGTGCTTTGGTCATATCCTGGTGGCGTATAGACAAAGATTCGTCTTGTCTGTTGCGTCGTCTTCGAGACATACCACTCGGTCCGCATGGCACCGTGCGGCACATTTTTGATGGCAAAAAAGTCCGATTCCGGTCCGGGAACTTCCAGCCCGCTGACTTCTTTTCGCGCGGCAAAAAAGACCCGGCTTCCCGGGTCGTTCGCGGCAAATCCGTCTATTCCAATCGCATAATAATGGAAGCCCGGAAGGAGGGGCCTGGTCGTCACGCTCCAATAGCCGTCTTCCCCTTTCACCATGTCATAGGTGGATTGGCCGAACTCCATCAGCAACTGCACCTTGTGCGCATGGTCCGCCTGCACGCGGAAGGTTGCACTCAGGTCTGGGTTGATTCGCGGATACTCCGCATCCGGAAGGTTAGTGATTGGCCGCCGAGATCCACTCTGCCCCAGACACACGCCGTAGAACAGCAGGCTAACCCACGCGATTTTCTTAATATGCACTCTTCCCTGCCGTTTCTTGGCCGCGCTCGATGAGTCTCACAAGATTACTTGTGCTTCGCCGGACTCACGCCGCTTCGCAACATTGCGAGGTTAACCGCGTTCGCCATCGTCTTGTAGCCCTCCGCGCTGGGGTGCAGGTGGTCGCCGGACTGATAGCTTTCACGAAACTGACTCGGGTGATTCGGATCCCGCACGGCAGCGTCGAAATCGAAGACTCCATCAAACGCTCCGCTGGTACGAATCCACTGATTCACCGCCTGCCGCGTCACTTCTCCATCCTGACTGTAGTAATCAGCCCCTTCGTAGGGCGTCAAGGTGGCACCGAACACCCTGATCCCATGTTGATGGGCCCGCTCAATGATTTGCTCGAGGCCCATGATGAGATCCTGAGTACTCACCAACTGGCCGGCAAACGGCGCCTCCTTTAACGTGGCACCGCTGGGCTGCCGCGGCTTCATGTGCGGCCAGCCGATATCATTAATTCCTTCCAGCACAATCACGTTGACCACGCCCGGCTGCGCCAGGACATCGCGATCAAATCGCGCAAGCGCGTTGATTCCGGCGCCGTCGTGCAGGATGCGATTTCCCCCGATGCCTTCATTGAGAACAGCCAGACTGGCGCCCTGCGAGTCGGCTGCCAGACGACTCGCCAGCAGGTCGGGCCAATCGCTGTAGTCGCCCTGCTTCGCCCCAACTCCGTCGGTAATAGAATCACCGAAAGTCACAGTTGCCATGGTCTGATCGGAAGCCCACACTTCAATACCCGCCAGCCAATACCACGAAGAATAGTTTTTGGCGCTCGCTATATCTGCCTTAGCGCTGAAGTCACCTCCGTCGGATACATAGGTTGAGTGTTGTCCCCAAAAATGGACTGTCGATGAAGCGGTCTTCTCGGGAAGGAAAATGCTGACCGCAACCTCGGCGAACTGTGACACGTTCATGTCAACCGCATCGCTCAAGGCGGGGGCCCCGGGAGGAATAGTAACGGATAGTTGGCCGCTGAAGGTTAATGCATGATCCGATCCGGGAACGATCCTTGCATCCTGCGCCGCAATTGCGATGTGAGCCGCGCCAATCTTCAGGGCTGTGGTTCCGAACGCGTTCGACAGCCTGATGCGCACGCGCGTGCCGCCGATGGTGGGCCGTACCACCATGCGAATCGTCTGGTTTTCGAAGACCGGCGAAGGGGGAAGCCCTGGAAACGGAAGCGGCGCGTGCATGGCGGAGCTCCAGGCGCTTACCCAGCGCCCGCCGGCAGATGGCGTTTCGGCCCAGGAAACGTTCAAGGCTGAGCCGATAAGAATCAGGATTGCGATTAACCTTGTTTTCAGGAGCATCTGCACCATGCCTCTAGCGCTGGCCCAGGTGACGATCAAAAAACTTAATGATCACATTGAGGGCATCCTTAGACTCAGGAATTTCAGCGTTGTAAAAAAAACCATGAAACAGTCCCTCCCACACATGGAGCTCCGTGTCCACGCCCGCTTTCACCAGTTGCTCGTGGGTGTATAGAGCAGCACTCAATTCAAATCCTCGCGTGCCTGTGATCATGAGTGTCGGCGGGAACTTTGCCAGCACCGATGGAGAGTTGACGGGAGCAACCAGTGGATCATTGGGGTCGGTTCCGGCGAAGTAGCCTAAAGGATTCCGTGCGGGCGGTGTGGGCGGCGCCATGCGAGTCTCTCCCAGGGGCCCTGCGGTATAGAGAGCATCGCCTCCGAAAGCACCGCCTGCGCCAGCACAGAAGATTCCGATCGCACCCGGGGAGGGAAGATTGTGGGCCTGAAACCAGGCCACCGACAGTGCGGTCTGCATGCCTCCAGCCGAACATCCGTAGATGCCGATATGGTCCGGCTTGTATGTCTTCAGAAGTTCCTGGTAGACGCTCGCGACGTCTTCACTTGCCGTGGGAAACTTATTTTCCGGCCCTTGCCGATAATCAACACTGACCACTTCGATCTGTCCTATCGCAGAAACCGGAATGGACTCAAGTTCAGCGCATCCTGGCCAGCAGCCCGAAAATCCGCCGCCGTGAAGATTGATCAGGACCCTATCCTTATTCTTGGCGGAGACCCCGGACTTAGGCAGGTACACGTTCGCGTGGACTCCGCCCACCTTTTCTTCTTTCTTTTGGACTGCGAACAGTTCGTAGTCGCGCGCCAGATATGCCTTCATGAATCGCGGCACGCCGGCGTCCTGTTTCAAGATCTCCGGGTCCTGCATGTCCTTGAGATGTTGCGTGACGTAGGCCTTTGCTTCTGGACTAAGAAAGGTGGACATCGGCACCACTTGAGCAGGGACTTCAACCGTACCGTCACTGCGTACCACAACTTTTGCCGGTTCCCCAGGGCGACGGTCTTGAGACCACATGATTGATGTTGGGAATAAAAGTGCGAAGAAAACCGAAAATGATCGGACTACAAGACGATAGCTGGACATGGTCGCAAGCCCCTGGCGGTACGTAGCGGTTCTTTGGTGCGGATTAAGAGTTTGGCGCCGCCCATTGCTGAGCGGCGCCGATGACCGGTTGCTAGAACCCCAGGCGCAATCCAAACTGAATCGCGCGAGGAGGGTTCGCCTGCGAAGTAATGGTTGCGAACGTAGGGCTACCGGCGTTGTTGTCAGGAGCGCCGAAGCGTACGTGGTTAAACGCGTTGAAGAACTCCGCTGTGAACTGGAGGTACACGCGTTCCGTAATCTCGTTACGCTTCGCGATCGAGAGATCCCAGTTGTTCATGTGATCCATGCGAACGGCATCGATGTTTCGTGGCTCGTTGCCAAACCTCACCTCGCTGGCGGTATTTACAGGCTGGAAGCATGCCTTGTTGAACCAGCCGTTGAGGGCGCGGTGTTGGCGTGAGCCCGAAACCTTCAGGTCGCATCCTGGAACCAGGTCGGGCCGCATCCACAGCCCTTGAGCTCCGAAGTAGCCCTGTCCCCCGCCAAATGTGCTGAGAGCCGACCCTGGGAAGAATTGGTATACGCTGATGGGAACCCCGCTGCGGAAAGTGGTGATGCCATTCACTCGCCATCCGCCCACGATTGCGTTCATGGCCCCATGAGCGTCCCCCATGAAGTGCTGGCCTCGCCCGAAAGGCAGGTCCACACCATAGCCAATGGAAAGGTTGTGCGGGATATCGTAGGAACTCAGCGAGTATTCCCGCTCCGGATGATTGTTGTCCTGGGCCGAACCGCCAAAAATAAATCCTTCGTCAAGGAACGCGCTCGAAGAGTCAGTGTTCGCCATCAACCTTGCCCAGGTATAGGCAACACTCAAAATTCCCTTGCCTCCAAAACGCTTCATGAATGACGTCTGGAGCGACCGGTAATTGGAGCTTCCGCGATGAGGATCGAGCTCCAAAACGCGATCGTACTGTGGAAACGGCCGCAGCAACTGCCCGCGAGCTACGGTTGGTTGTGAGAGAGGGGACCCAGGAGTGGTAATCGTGCCAAAGAACGGATTGTTAAGTTGCTCGAACAAGCCACCGCTGCCCGGAGCACTACTCGTGCCCAACGAGAAATATTGGTCCGGCAACTGATTCAGGCCAATATTCGAAACCGTGGCCCAGCCCTGCATCAGCAGATGAGTTCCTTTGGATGCCGCGTATGCCACCGTGACGGAGGCATCCTTGCCGATCTGCCGTTCCACCGCCGCGTTCCACTGTTGCACATACGACATTGGTCTTCCTGGCACTCGCATGACAAAGATTCCCTGCCCGAAGAAGTCGGAAGGAGTTGCATTTCGCCGCAGGGGCTGATGGATCCCGGTGGGGAACGGATTGGCGACTGTGGCTCCGCTTGGATTGATGGTCGGAGCATTATTCACGGGCGACAAGTTGGGCCCGTCCTGACTCAGCGTGGTGGGCGGATAGGAAATGCCATACCCAGCCCGCAGAACAGTTTTGTCAGTGACCCGGTAGGCCAGACCAACCCGGGGTGAAAACAACTTCCAATGGAGAGAGTCTTCCCGGTGGGAATTGTAATCCGGTGTACCCACGAGAGCGACTGTGCCCATCAGTTGCTGGTTCTGCCCTGTGGCCGGATTAAGGATTGTTCCCAACGGACTTGGCTTGTCGGGCAGAAAGACGGTGTCGTTCTTGCTGGCTTCCGCCAGCGCGCCGGGCTGATCCCAGCGCAGGCCCGCCGTGATGGTCAGCTTCCTGGTGGCCTGAAACGTGTCGTCCACGAAGAAGCCGTAAGAGTTGTAATAGACTCGGGAGCCGCCCAGCAGCCCCGGCGCTAATTGTGTCAGGAACGGCGTACCGAGCAATGCCGAAGCCAGCGAACTGCCCCCTGCCGCCGCACTTGAGTTGGTGGCCGCAGTATTGAAGTTCAGCGTGAGCACTCCGTTGATCGGGTCTTGAAGCATCTGCGCATGTCGTCCCCCGCCGCCAAACTTGAGCTGGTGGCGGCCCACCAGCTTGGTCAGGTTTGCTGACAACATGTATACGTTCTGGGTCCAAAAAAGCTGCGAACCAACCCCGTTGCTTGTACTCACCCCATGGCCGTCTCCGGCCATATTCATCGAGGGCCAGTTCGGTGACGCCATGAGCTGACCCGGAATACTCGCCCACCCGGGGCCAAACTGTGCCAGGTCAACCCCGCTGCTGTCTGGAAACTCATGCTGAAACACCCGCAGGTAAGCCAGGCGCAGATCGAGAATTGTGGACGGATTAATGGCATGGGTGTCTCCCAAGACCGCTTCGTGCGTGTAGAGACCAGTGTGGCCTTGCCCTTGCGTGTGGGTACCCCAGGCATCGTAGGGATCGCTGTCCGCTTTCCAATAGGTGTACCGGGCAAACAAGTTGTTTTTGTCGGAGAAACGGTGGTCGACGCGCGCATTGTATTGAGCGTTGATGCCTCCGATAGCCTCCTGGACAACGAAGTTCCGTGTCACCGCTCCGGGGACGTTCGGCAGCGGATAGCTCACATTGAGGAGCTTCAATGCGGTTGCGTCAAGACGGTTCGGGCAGATAACGTTGAGCGTTCCGTTGCACTGGAACTGGGGACTACCCGGTTGGCTGTGATCGTAAATTGCGGGAAGTCTGGGATCGGAGAAGTCGCCCGCCAGTTGCGCCGCCGTAGGAACGGTAAAAAATAGCGCTTGGGTTGCGCTTCTGATGACCTGGCGCTCGAAGCCAAAGAAGAAGAAGGTCTTGTCCTTGATCACAGGGCCCCCAACAGTGGCGCCAAACTGATTCTGAACCAGCCCGGGGCGGGGTTTCCCAGCAAGATTTGAGAAATAGTCGTTGGCATTCAGGACTTTATTGCGAAGATACTCGTAACCGGTGCCATGAAACGAGTTGGTTCCGGCCTTGGTGGTAAGGTTAATTACGCCTCCAGCGTAGCTGCCATATTCGGCGCTCACGTTGTTGGTGCCAACACGAAATTCCTGCACGATGTCCTGAGAAGGGATGAGCGCGTTCAGATTGCCGGCAACTGCGTTCGAGGGAACACCGTCGACATAGAACGAGCTCTGGTTTCCGAAGCCGCCGCCGATTGCGTAATTGCCAAACCCGATTGCGTTGGTTCTTTGGCCGCCTCCTTGGTTCGATACGGCGTTGCCGTAAGTACCGCCTTGGGCAACCACGCCGGGTACCAGCGTCAACATGTTATTCACGTTTCGTCCGCTCAGAGGGATGCTCTCGACCTCCTGCTGACTGATCGTCGTTCCCAGGGAAGCGCTGTCGGTCTGTAACGGCGGTGCCTCTGTCGTGACAAGAATGGTTTCGGCGACGTTGCCAACCTGCAGGGCGGCATCCACGCGCGTCGTGACATCCACCTGGACCTGGACTTTGTCCTGGGTAAAGTGCTTGAATCCGGCGTTCTCAATGTCGATCCGGTATACCCCAGCCATGAGATTTGGAAAGGTGTATATTCCCGTGCCACCCGTCTGCACGGTGCGGGTCTCATTGGTGCCGAGATTGGTCAGTTTTACGGTTGCCCCCGACATCGTGGCCCCCGAGGAATCCGCCACCGTCCCTAGAATGGTGCCGAATCTGACTTGGGCAAGAGACGCGGAACACATTGCTAGTACAGCCACGGCGCAGAGGACCACGTGCGACAGTTTGGCCCTGCTCCATTGCACGGGCGCTCCTGCAGAGTTAGCGACTGGACACTGCGCTTTGGGAAAGAAGAAGCCGCTTATTCCCAGAACGTCGGAAGTCGACGACCGGCGCCCTTAGGATAGCGGCATTCCGTTAAGCGGGAGATGCGGATGATTAGGAATTTTCGAGTGCGCCACACGACTGTCGAACCATAAGCTGACATCCCAACAAAACGTCCCGTGGAGGCAAGTCGGGGTTCGCGATCCGGTCGAGCATGACGGCCAAGGCGACGCGGCCGATATCACGGCACGGCTGGTGTTGTGTTGTCAGAGGAACAGGTAACAAGCGGGCGTACTTGACATCGTCGATGCCGACGATCCGCAGGTCGTGGGGAATATTCTGCCCAAGCGCAATCAGCGTCTGCATAAGCCCGCCCGCCGTCAAGTCGTTGGCGCAGAGAACTGCGTCGGGCCGGTCCTTTTTCAAGATCGATTTCACAAAGGCCAGGTCGGATGGATCGCCCAATCGGACCATATCGCGCTCGCGTTGCTGCGAAAGCGTAAGCAGTGCTTCCCGATATCCGGAGATACGGGCATCGACCGTGGGAGCAGAATTGGGCCGGGCAAAAAACGCGATTCGCTTCGCGCCCGCCCGGATAAGATGTTCAGTCGCCAGATATGCGGTGCGGCGATTATCAATGCCCACTAAATCGTATTTGCTCCGCTTCGGATAAGGCTCGAGACAACGATCCAAAAGAACAACCGGGATGCGGGCGCGGTCCAGGGCGGCAACGATGCGATGGTTGGATTGATTCCTGTGGGCGCTAAACTCCACTGGAGCAAAAAACACCCCGGCGACTTTTCTCGAGATATATTGTTGGCACAGTTGTTCGGCAGCTTCCTCTTTTTCGCTGTCTTTCGAGACCGAGTTTCCCCACAGCAAAGAGTGATGCGCGGCCTCAGGAGCCTCCATCATGCCTTTGCAGATGGCTTCGAAGATTTCTGTCTGTCCCAGCTCCGGAATCAACAATCCGAAGACGCAGCTTCCCGGATTCACCGCCGCGGAAACATAGGTACCCGAGCCAACCCGGCGGGTCACAATGCCGAGCGTTTGCAGTTCCCGCATGGCCCGGAACACGGTCATCCGCGAGACCCCGAAACGCCGCACCAGTTCGGCCTCACTGGGCAAGCGATTCCCCGCACGATAGCGGCCGGAAGAGATGTCGCCCTGGATCTTTTCGAATATTTCGCGGTACTTGTGATTTTCCAACGGACTCTCCTGTCTCGCGTCCCGCATATTACCATATACAACTTAAAGATCAATTATTTGTAATTGTCTTGACAATTTATCCCTCCCGATTCTATTAACACTTGATCGCATCCCGCTCTCCTCTGAAATTCAGGGCGAACATGGAAGACCTGTTCTCATCGTGAAGAACCGCGTCCAACTCATAACCTACGTGGACCGATTGTCAGGCGACATCGAGCAGCTTAAGGGCCTGCTCGACGGACCTTTGAACGGCATCTTCTACGGAATCCACCTGCTGCCGTTTTTCGATCCTATCAATGGCGCTGATGCCGGTTTCGACCCCATCGATCACACCCGGGTAGATTCGCAGCTGGGAAATTGGCATGATATCCAGTGCTTGGCGGAGAACTATGAAGTGGTGGCAGACCTAATCGTGAATCACATGTCCCGGGATTCATCGCAATTCCAGGACTTTTCACAAAAGGGATCCGATTCGCGCTTTGCCGGATTGTTTCTGACCTTCGATCGCGTTTTCCCACTGGGAGCGAAGGAGACGGATCTTCTCCGCATTTATCGTCCGCGACCAGGCTTGCCTTTTACCACGGCCGCGTTGGATTGCGGGGAGCAGCGCCTCTTATGGACCACATTTACGCCCCAGCAAGTTGACATCGATGTGACACATCCGCAGGGTGAGGCGTACCTCACGGACATTCTTCAGCAATTTCGGGATGCTCGCATTCGCATGATCCGCCTGGATGCCGTCGGCTACGCGATCAAGAAACCGGGCACGAGTTGCTTCATGATACCGGAGACTTTTAGTTTCATCGCAGGACTCAGTTCACGAGCTCACGCGCTGGGAATGGAAGTTCTGGTTGAAATTCATAGCCACTATTTGCAGCAAGTTGAAATCGCGCGCCAGGTTGATTGTGTATACGACTTCGCGCTTCCGCCTCTTATCCTGCATTCGCTGTTCACCGGTAACGGCAAGGCGCTGGGTCACTGGCTGGCGATTCGCCCCCAGAACTGCATCACGGTGCTCGATACCCACGATGGCATTGGAGTGATTGACGTGGGTGCGGGGAGTAGCGGCGAGGCAGGATTGATTGCGCCGGATGAGATCGATCAACTGGTGGAAACGATACACTCCCGCAGCCACGAGCAGAGCCGCGCAGCAACCGGCGCAGCCGCGAATAACCTTGATTTGTACCAAGTCAATTGCACGTTTTACGACGCCCTGGGACGCCGCGGAGACGAGTATCTGATCGCACGCGCGGTTCAATTTTTCGTGCCTGGGATTTCCCAGGTCTACTACGTGGGTTTGCTTGCCGGAACCAATGACATGGAGCTATTGGCCCGGACGCAGGTCGGACGAGATATCAATCGTCACTATTACACTTCAGACGAGATTGCCAGCGCGATGCAGAATCCGGTCGTGCAAGGCCTGCTTGATTTGATTCGCCTTCGCAATACTCATCCGGCTTTCGCAGGTCAAGCCGAAATCGCAACCGTCTCAGAGCATGAATTGATCATTACCTGGAATAACCACGATCAGTGGGCAAAGCTCTCTGTGGATTTTAAGCTACCACGAGCTACCGTCACCTACTCATCAGCCCACGTGAAACCTGGACAGACCGTCGGACGTTGGGACTCGGAGATCAGCGTCGACCATTCACAGGCAATCTCGTGAAAAATTCCCATAATGTTCCGCCAAGCCTGCGAGTCATCAAGTGGCTCACGTTTCTCATGTTCATGATGTTTGCTATGACCACTGATTCGGTGGGCGTGATTATCCCCGAAGTGATCAAAGAGTTTCATTTGAGCATGACCGTGGCCGGCGCTTTTCACTATGCTGCCATGGCTGGAATTGCGTTTGCCGGATTTTTCTTAGGTTATCTGGCCGACAAATTGGGCCGCAAGAGCACTATCATTTTCGGGTTGGTACTGTTCGCCCTAAACTCATATCTTTTTGCGGCCGGGCGATCCTTCGCTTTCTTTGTCGTCCTGCTGGTGATTTCGGGGGCCGCCATCGGCATTTTTAAGACTGGCGCTCTCGCCCTGATCGGTGATATCAGCCGATCCACCGTCGAGCATACCGCCACCATGAACACGGTCGAGGGATTCTTCGCGGTCGGGGCCATCATCGGCCCCGCCGTTGTAGCGCATTTTCTGGCCAGCGGAATGTCATGGAAGTGGCTTTATGTCATCGCCGGAAGCATCTGTGTTCTGCTCATTTTCACGGCTTCTTTCGTAACTTATCCGCAGACTACTTCCAGCGCCGGAACCGTGGATCTCAGACGTACTCTGGCGATGATGACCAATCCTTACGCCCTCGGTTTTTCCGGAGCGATATTTTTGTATGTCGCGGTCGAGAGCGCCATCTATGTCTGGATGCCTACCCTGCTCGCCAGCTATCAAGGCCCCGCTGCATGGATGGCAGTCTACGCAATTTCGATATTCTTCGTGCTGCGCGCGGCGGGCCGGTTCATTGGCTCCTGGCTGCTTGGCCGGCTGAATTGGGCTGCCGTGGTCACCCTATTCAGTTTCGCGATCCTGGTCTGCTTCGTCGTGAGCATGGTAGCTGGAATCCGGTCCGCCGTATTTCTCCTCCCCTTCTCGGGGCTGTTCATGTCGGTCCTTTATCCTACGATCAATTCGAAAGGGATCAGCTGCTTCCGCAAGGCGGAGCATGGCGCCGTCGCTGGTGTGATTTTGTTCTTTACGTGTATGTCCGCAGTCATCGGACCGTTGGCCATGGGCGCGATCAGCGACTCCTTTGGCGATCCGAAATATGGCTTCCTGCTGGCGAGCGGCTTTGCAGGCTTGCTGTTCATTAGCCTGCTCCTAAATTGGATTTTCAATCCTGCACAGGAATTGCTGCAAAGCCTTGACCAGAGCGAGTACCAGGTTGCTGCTCAGTAAACCTCTTCATCTGGTCGCACAACTCGGTCGCCAGGCGGTGATGAGATCATCCAGCCTGCAATTCCTTCTGAATTTGTTCTAGAGAAACACCTTTGGTTTCGGGAACCATAATCTTTACCCAGATAAGCTGTAGGCACATCATGGCCGCAAAAAACGAAAACACGTATCCGGGCTGGAGCGCTGAAACCATTTTCGGGAAAAACGTGGTGAGCAGCGCGGCGAAGATCCAATGGGTAAAACTGCCAAGAGCCTGGCCCTCGGCGCGTTGCCGGTTGGGAAACACTTCCGAGATAAACACCCAAATCACCGCGCCCTGGCCGATTGCATGGGCGGCCACAAAGGAGAAAATGCAAGCGGGAACGATGGAATAATGTTCAGTGAAAAACGCCCACGCCACCAAACCGAGTGAAGCGATGTAGCCGAACGAGCCAATATAGAGGAGGGTGCGGCGCCCCAGGCGATCGATCAGCCACAGCCCGACGAATGTAAACACGAGATTCGTAATCCCGATTCCGACCGATTGCAACAATGCGGCCTTTGCTCCAAGTCCGGTGAGCTCGAAAATCCTCGGCGCAAAATACAACACAGCGTTGATGCCAGACATCTGGTTGAAGAATGCGATCAGGATCGCGAGCGCAATTGGGTTGCGGAGTTGACGAGTCCAGAAATGTGCGGGTGAATCTTTTTCTGAGGACGCCGCCATGATCTCATCGGCTTCTGCCGCGATTATGGATTGTGAGACCTCCGGTCGAATCCGCCGCAGTACTTGCAGAGCAGCCTCGCGGTCTCCTTTCCTGCTCAGCAGCCAACGAGGGCTTTCTGGGAGGGCGAAGCAGAACAGGGCATACAGGAGCGAGGGGAACGCAGCCACCGCCAACATCCACCGCCAGGCGTGCTCACCAATGCCGGCGAGCAGTGCGTTGGAGACAAAAGCGATCAGGATCCCGAAGACGATGTTGAACTGAAACATACCGGCAAGCCGGCCGCGGCTTTCGGGAGGCGCAATTTCCGCGATATACATCGGCGCAACCACCGTAGAAATGCCGATGCCCAATCCGCCAATGACACGCGACGCGATGAAAATGCCAACATTCGACGCCACTCCTGATCCTATGGCGCCAGCGAGGTAGAGAAGGCCGATCCATAAAAGCGTGGCCCTCCGTCCGAAGCGGTCCGCGGGCCAGCCGCCGAGCAGTGACCCAACTACTGTGCCGTACAGCGCCGACGCCATGGCGGTCCCATGGAGACCCGGACTGAGCCCCCAAAGCGATTGGATTGTCTTTTCTGCGCCGGAAATAACGACGGTGTCAAAACCGAAAAGAAATCCCGCCAATGCTGCCGTCAACGACCAGAAGAAAAGACGTGCGTTCATGGAGTCTCACCGGGTCCTGCCAAGCAGTATCTATGATCGACTCCCTAAGAGGATCTAGAAAGTCTATTTGCTGGTGCAGAAATCGGCATATCTGTATAGGCAACTTTGCGGCCTCTCTAGAATGAATTTCGTATACTGGCTTGCCTACACGTAAGGCTTCGCCGTAAAGACGTATTTTCGATCAGCAATAGAAAGTGAGGCATTATGTATTCACCGTATCTTCGGGCCGTTGCCTGGCTGGTATTCGCATCATCTCCGTGGGCTCTGGCACAGCAGCCTAATGCATGCCCAAGCCTGATGGAAGTGAAGATTCCTGGCGTCGAAATCACCAAAGCCGCAGCGGTCGCCGCGGGAAGCACCGAGCCCAATCCCTATGGGCCGGGACACAGCGCGCCAATCCCGGCGTATTGCCGGGTCGAAGGCGTAATCAATCGCCGCACCGGTGTGGGCGGCGAAGAGTTCGGGATCAGGTTTGCCCTGGCCATGCCTGACAACTGGAACAGCGATTTCCTGATGCAAGGCGGAGGCGGAGGAAATGGCATTGTAAATCCCCCGCTTGGCCTCAATGCGGCGGGAGATTCGCCGGGGCTCATGCGCGGGTTCGCGGTGGTCAGCACGGACACGGGTCACAAGAGCCACGGCGGAGCATTTGATTTCGGATTCATGAAAGACCAGCAGGCCTATCTCGATTTTGCCTACCTGGCCAACGTCCAAGTGGCCACGCTCGCTAAGCAACTCATCGCGCAGCATTACGGAAAGCCGGCAGGTCATTCCTACTTCTCCGGCTGCTCGACCGGCGGACGCGAAGGCATGATTCTCTCGCAACGCTACCCCACGGTTTTCGATGGCGTCATCTCCGGTGATCCCGCCATGCGCACAGGGCTTTCCAATCTTGCCATCGGGAGATGGATACCCATCGCCTTCAACCAGATTGCACCCAAGGGAGCAAATGGCAAACCAGTCATCGAGCAGTCCATCACCGACAATGACCGCAAGCTGATCAAGGACGCGCTCATCAACCGCTGCGATGCCAAGGATGGAATCGCCGACGGCCTGATCTCTGATCCCCTTGCATGCGATTTCGATCCCGAGATGCTCGCCTGTAAAGGCGCGAAGAACGACACGTGTTTGGCGCCGGGAACCGCCTCCGCGATCAAGAAGGCCATCGGAGGCCCAAAGACCTCGAGCGGGACCCAGGTCTATCCGGCCTTCCTCTATGACATGGGCATCACCAGCGGCATGCCGTTCCGAGGATTGCTCTCGCCGGGCCCAGGCATCTTCGGACCCGCCACCACCGACATGTCGATGAACGTTGATGAAGAAGCTCTTAAGGACATCCAGCCGCTAGTGGATTCGATGTCCACGAACTTGACAACCTTCTCCAGTCGCGGAGGCAAGCTGATCTTCTATCACGGCGATAGCGATCCCTGGTTCTCACCGCTTGATACCTTCACCTACTACAAGGACATGGCGGCGGCCAACGGTGGCCTCGAAGTCGTATCGAAGTGGAGTCAGTTCTTCTTTGTTCCTGGGATGAGCCACTGTGCCGGAGGACAGTCGCTTGATCAATTCGACATGCTCGGGGTCATGGTCAACTGGGTAGAGAAAGGAATTGCGCCGGCAGTGACCGCGAGTGGCAAAGCGTTTCCCGGCCGCAGCCGCCCGCTTTGTGCCTATCCCAGGCATGCCCAGTTTAAGGGACAAGGCAATAGCGAAGATGCCGCGAACTTCGAGTGTCGCTGAGCATCGATGCCGTCTTATTAATATTGCCGGTGGCTCTCCGTCATTCCTTTCCAGGTATCGGTCCTGAAAGGAGTGGCAGGTAATCCTGCGCCGTTAAACAGCGTTGCCGCCGGATTCGACTGCCAGGCGTAGCGAACTTCTTTCGGGTTCGGCACCGAGGGAGAAGAAACAACGACGGTTTTGCCATCGATGTGCGCGTCGGCCCAGTACCACTTGCGGTCTTCTCCGGCGATTTCAAACTCCTCCAACTTCGGACCTTTCGCGACCAACCCACCATCCGTGTGCGCGAAACGGAGCTGGATGGAGTTCGGAAGCCGTTTGACGGAATCGAGAGTAGGCCCCGAATAAGGCACTTTCTTCCCGTAGTGTTTCGCCAATGCGCAGAAGGCGAGCCGCTCGCCTACAGGCAGCTTCTCCTTGGGATGGATATTGTCAGGATCTCCTGTGTCGATGGTCACCGCCAGGCATGAGTTGTGAATGCTGGCCGCGGTGAGCGACTGGGACTCGCGCGTCTCAGCCCAGGGGTCGTCGATGGGGACTTCACTTCGGTGATGGAAAGCGGGCAGGCTCACAATGTAGAAAGGAAAATCGCCCTGCCCGAAGAGCTTTCGCCAATCCGAAATCATGACCGGAAGAATCTTGCGGTACTGGAATCCGCGCTCGGAGTTCGCCTCGCCCTGGTACCACAAGGCGCCCGTAATCGAAAGCGGCGCAATGGGCGCAAGCATTCCCTGGTAAAGCACCGAGGGCATGACCGGCCAGTTTTCATAACCAATCGGCAAAGGATGCGGCGGCTGGCAATCGACACTCAACTGACCCTTCCATTTGCCGGCCAGGGGGAGGTTGGTCTTGTCTCCGAGAGTGAGGTGCAACTCGTCGGACTTGCCGAGAAATCCTCCTTGTGGTTTCGTCTTCAAGACACGAATCGCCATCGTGTTCTTTCCCGGCTTCAGCACGCCATCGGGTACGAAATAGACTCGCGGGTTCTCGACCCAGGCACTAGCGCCGATTTGCTTCCCATTGATGTACACCGTATCCATGCGCTCAATCGAGCCCAGGAACACCAACGCGCGCCCCGCAGGAACTGTATCTGGCAACACCAGCTCTCTTCGGAACCAGACCAATGCCGGAGTGTCGGGCACACCTAGTTCAGCGAAACCGCCCCGGATGTCGACCTCCTTCCAGGTCGAATCATCCATCTCCGGAGCCGCCCAGTTCCTCTTGAGGCCGACGTCATACTGGTCATACCAATGCATGACGTAGTTCCCGTATTCAGGCCCGCCGGCTGCGGTTACTTTTTCCAGTTCCGCCAGCGGAACGTCGAAGTCCTTGAGTGGGCGCAGCGCCTCTGCGCTGGTCCAGGCTTCGGCCGGGGTTCCACCTACCGCATCCACCACCAAGCCGATCGGAACATGGATCTCCTGTTGGATCTTGCGAGCAAAATAATAAGCAGCCGCAGACAGCCGGTCCGCTGTTTCAGGCGACACGACTTTCCAGTTCCCTTCAGGAATATCTGTGTGGTGGTAGGCGGCATGAGGAGCAACTGAGAAGAAGCGGATCTCCGGGTAGTTGGCGGACTTGATCTCTTCCTCGCCGTTGCGTGCACCGCGAAGAGCCATCTGCATGTTCGATTGGCCGCCACATAGCCAAACATCTCCGACCAGTATGGGATATTCGCCTTGCCGCGCTGCAACACCATATTGTCGCCGAAGATCGGACTGACGAATGGAAGCGCCTTGGAGGTTGTTTCTGGAGCGCTCTGCGCCGCGGCGCTTGAGTATTCCGCAAGCATCAATCCAGCTACCATACTGGCCAGAAGAACGCGTCTACATATCCTCGACATGAAAACTCCCTTCCTCACGCAACGGCTTGCAACAGCGTCAATCGGACTCCATGGCTTGTTTGCAGCACTTCCTAATTTTCTCTGCAACCTCTGCGGAAATCTCTGCGCTCTCAGCGGTGATCGCCTTTGCCTGGACGATCACCCAGCGCCCGGAATCCCGGCTTTCTCGCTGCTGGCTTGGTAGATAGCTCTTTGAACAACGCAGGATCGTACTCTTCCATACCCATGATTCCGTAGAGGTGGTTTGCCGAGATCCAGGGCAACCAGAAGCGGTGGCCTCCGACGCCGCGCCCAGGACCGCCCGGCCCCATTCGGAAACCCTCCTGCTGCCACCCGATCCCTTTCAGATCGTACTGGCGTCCCGGCAGGGCGACCATCGACTTCGTGTCGTGCAGCAGAATGCGCGCCACATCGAGGTAGTGCGGGTCCTTTGTGTAGTTGTACAACTTCGCATACGAGGGCACTGCCCAATCCAGGTACTCATCCGCGCTGCCGGCGTGAAGCGCCGTAATGCCCTGAAGCCCGACAGTCGGAACGCCTTTTTTCCAGTAAAGATTGGCATCGTCCGCGTCCAGCGGCATCGGCAGGTTCCAAATCCAGATCCAGCTTTCCGCATAGTCACCGGCTGCTTTGGCGCGTTCCAGCCATTTCGTCTCCCTAGTCGAGTCGAAGAGACTGAGGAAGGCTTCCATGCTGAGCATGCCGGCTTCTTTATCGGTGATATTGGGATTGTCGCTGGCGCCGCCGACGAAAAGTCCCCGCGTGCCCCAGTTTGCCCAAACGTATTCCGCCGCTCGAACCGCCGACTCTTTATACTTTGGGTCTCCGGTCTCTTCGCTCATGATGACGAGCAGCGGCACAGGACTGTAACTCGAGGTTCCGGTCGGCTCGGCGACCTCATCGCTTCCGGGCTTCCACCGCCGCGGGAAAGATCCATCCGGCCTCTGCTGCAAAATGAGCCAGTCTACATACGACTTCACCCAGGCGAACCATTCAGGATGCTGGCGCCCGAGTGTGCGCTCGCGCCGATATGTACGCATGAGGGAACGCATGTCCTCAGTGGCATTCCGCAGCCACGGGGCCAGCCAGATATGGTCCCACGGCTTTCCGGTTGCAAGGTCATAGCCAGTCCCCTGTAGCGGCACCGTGGGAAGGGCTTGGATCATCGACGCGATAATGGCCAGACCGGTCTGGCGCATATTCTGCCCACGCTCGGTCTTGTCGCGCTCGCCTTCGCGTAACAGCAGGTCTGCGCACTCCAGGTTCTTGCCCACGAAGCCCATCGCCACCATCGTCCAATTCCATTGGAGTTTGTCCGTCACGGTGGAGAGGACGAACGGGATTGCAGTCCGGCCCTCGATGGTGGCAGCTTGAGCCTCCATATGGTCTGTTAGAACCCGGCGGACAAGATCTACGTCAAGGTAGTTGGTGGGAGGGTTCAGAGCTTTCCAGGCCCATCGCCAGGTGTTTCGGGTGAGGTCGCGGAATGACTCGTTTTGTCCGAAGCGAAAGCTCACCTGGTAGTCGTGAGGCACGCCTGGGACGATCGGGTGATAACGCCGCACCCATCTCGGGGCAGGCGGGGCATCGGGAGCGCCAGGGTAATCGCGCATCGTCCCAGGAAACCAGAAGCCGAATTCGATTGGGCCATCACCCGGCTGCTGGGCGCCGAGCGCGCCGAACTGGAAGCGCGCATCGGTCATCACAGCTTTGGAAATCTTTGTTTCATCGACGGTGGTATCGCCGCGGGGTGCGGGATCCAGCACAGCGATCGACGAGCCATTATTAAAGGAGAGGGCGAATAGCGGCGCAGGGAGGATATCCTCCCGCATGACAAAGCGCCGCGCCGCATAATTCAACGTGCCGCCGGGGGAGCGTTCGCCATCGAACGTGGGATCTCCATACAAAGCTCCCGGAGCCAGATAGGTCACATCGGACCAGCCAATTGAAGGATCGACAGTGAGCACCAGGGACGAAGCAAAACCGCCGGGTGCCGTCCCGGTTACCTCGACCTTCCTGTGCAGCAAAAGCACCGCTCCGCTCAGATTCCAGTGGTCCTGCAACTGGAAGATGACGTTTTCGTATGCGAGTTCGGCCCGGGCATCGATTCCGCCAGTCGATCTCCGCACCGTCTTGTATCCGGTCGCGAGCTCGCGAATGTCCTCTTCCGTGTGAAGGATTTCCAGTCTTGCGGGCTTCGCTTGTGAGATGCGCGGAACTGCCGCACCCTTGATTTCGATGCCCCACTCGCCAGCGGCAGAGCGGATGAAAGAAACAGTCGCCCCAGTCTGCAAATGCCCAAGATCAATCCGGGAGTTCGGCTGAGCCAACAAGGTTGATCCTGCCAGGAGCAGCCCGAGCAAGATGTACCGGCCAAATATCACTTTATGAAATCCTTCTCGATCGCTGCGTTCTATTTGGACATCGCAGAGGCAGCCTTGCAGTCTGCCTCAAAGCAAAGATTCTTGCTAAAAAATGGCATCACATATTGCTGGAAGCGGACAGCCACTGCGCTGGTGTGTGTGCCGGAATACACCTCGAAACTGTGTGTGATTCCGTACTTGTCCAGAACGTCGTGCAGTTTACCGGTATCGGTTCGTAGGCCGTCCTTGTCGCCCACATCGATGGAGATTGCCCGATACTTGCGCAAACCTGCGATGTATTGATCGATGAAAGCCAGGGGCGCATTCGCCGCCCATTTCGCCACAATATCGGGCTGGGATTCGCCTGCTTTGGTGGGCAGATCGAGATACAGGGGCGGGTTCTTCGGGTTCGGAGACCACGCCGCCGCCGAAGCCAGTTGCGCGCGCGCAAAGAACTGTAGCTTCGCGGAATCCTCCGGAGTCTTCACGGCTTCGAGAGCCTTTTCCATCTCTGGGTTGGCCGGACCCGCCTGCCGCGGCGCCAGGCAGCATGGACTCATAATGTACAAACTTCCGAACACGTCGGAATGCTTCATCCCGATTCGCGTTGCCCCATAACCTCCCATAGAGTGCCCGACCAACCCGCGGCTCAAGCGGTTTGGCATCGTGCGATAGTGCGCGTCCATGTACGAGACGACATCATGGGCAATAAAGTTTTCGAAATCGCCGGTAGTGACCGAACCCGAATACATGGAACCGTTGTGCACAGTCTTCGAATCAGGGAGCACTACGATCATTTCCTTCGCCCCCTGGGCGAAAGCGCCCTCGGTGGTTTGCGGCACATGAATCTCATGGGACCACTGTTCGGCGCCGATGGAATAACCGTGCAAGGCATAGACCACCGGGTAGCGCCGGTGCTTGTCTTTGGCATAGCTGGGCGGGAGAAAAACCAGCGCGTCGCGGTCCACCGCGTCGCCTTCGAGGTTGCCTTCGAGCTCCGGCCCGTGGATCTTTATGTGTTCCACCGTTACCTGCTTCGCGCCGGAAACGACCGCAGGCACTTCGGTCTGCACTTGCGCAGCAAGCCCGGGAACTGCACCGACTACAGCAGCCAGGGTCATCACCAGGAACAGTTTGTTATTTTTCATCGAGGTCCTTTCTCAGAGTGGTAAGCCCGTCATTGAGTAACTTTGTGAAGCGCACTGTCCAGCACGATGGGCTTGCCGCGCTCGAGCTGAATTTCGGTCGACTGTGCACCGTAAAAGATCCGGTACTTCTTCGCATGATCCGCCCGCAGCAGGAGCTGAGTAAGGTGGCCTTGTTTCCACGCGATGTCCACCTTACCGCCGCCGCGTACACGCACTCCCTCAAGGCTGCCAGCCGGCCATTGTTGCGGCAACGCAGGCAGAATCGTGATTTCGTCAGACGTGCTCTGCACCAGCATCTCCGTGATCGCGGCTGTGCCTCCGAGATTGCCATCGATCTGAAACGGAGGGCCCTGACCCAGCATGTCGGGTAGCGTCCTGGTCGTGATTAAAATCTTCAGATTGGCATAAGCCCGCTCTGGATTTTGCAGGCGCGACCAAAGCGCAGTCCTCCACGTCGTGGACCACCCGCTCGAGCCGTCACCTCGCAGTTCGAGGCTTTTCCCTACCGCAGCTGCCAGTTCAGGAGTGGCCTTGAGACTGATATCGTGCCCCGGATAAAGGGAGTAAAGATGTGAGACATGGCGATGCTGCGGCTCGGGCTCCTCGTAATCTGCGATCCATTCCTGTAATTGGCCGCGCTCGCCAACCTGTCGCGGCGGCAGTCGCTTCTCCGCCCGATCCAGCGCAGAGCGAAACTCAGAATCGGTCCCCAAAATTTCCGCCGCACGCTGACAATTCTTGAAGAGCTCTCGAATGAGCTCGATGTCCATCGTGGGAGCGTACGTCAGGTAGTGACGTTGGCCGTTCAAAGAATATTGGTTTTCCGGAGATGTGGATGGATTCGTGACCAACCGTCCCGCGAAGGGAGTTCCGGCTGGCGCCTCGACCAACGTATCGAGGGTGAACTCGGCAGCCTCCTTCATTGCCGGATAAGCTTCGCGCCGGAGGAATCGCCCATCTCCACTGAACTCGTAGTGATCAAACATCTGGTTCGCGAGCCATACTGCGCCCACTGGCCAGATTCCCCAGGAACCATCCACAGGTGCGGTCGCACGCCAAAGATCGGTATTGTGGTGTAGCACCCATCCCTTGGCGTGGTAGTCAACCCGCGCCGTATCGGCCCCAGTCACCCGCAGATCGCGGACTAGACTCCACAGTGGCTCTTGCGTTTCCCATAGATCACCGGCATCCGCCAGCCAATAGTTCATCTGCAAATTTATATTGGTAGTCCATTTGCTGCCCCAGGCGGGACGCATACCTTCATTCCAAATGCCTTGCAGGTTCGCAGGCTGTCCCCCAGGCCGGGAAGAGGAGATCAGCAGGTAGCGGCCGAATTCAAAATAAAGCGCGAGAAGACTTGGGTCTTCGGTTTCGGCAAACTTCTTGATGCGGTGGTCGGTGCTTTCGAGCGAGCTGCCTTCGCCAAGGCGTAGGTGGACCCGCGAAAACAAGGAGTGGAAATCATCCAGATGCCGCCTTAGCAGTGAGTCGTAGGACTGTCTTGCGGCGCGCTGCAAATAGCCTTGCGCTGTGGCGAGAGCATCGCCGCCGATATCACGGTAGCTCTTGAAGCTGGTCGCGTTGCTGAACAGAATCGTGACCGAATTTGCGCCAGAAATTTCCAGTCGGCCTTCCTGGTTGTAAATGGAGCCGCCTTCCGGCAACACTTTCAGGATCGCGGCAAACCGCATTCCCGGCTGGTCCCACGAACCGGTCCATGAGGCAGGCGGGTTTTCCCGAGGGTGGATTTGCCCCGTGAGTTGCAGAGTATTGCTGCCCGTGCTTTCGACGCGCGTTCCATCTTGCGGAGAATCCATCCCTACGCTGAAGTTGAGTTGGCCCGGCTGGCTACTGGTGATGCGGATGACCAGAACCTGGTCCGGATAAGAGATGAAGGCTTGGCGCACAAAATTTGCGGAACCAACTTTGTACGCGGTCTCGGAAATGGCGTCGTCCAGATGTAGCTCGCGACGGTAGTCGGCCGCCTGACCATGCCCGGGAAAATGTAACCGAACATCACAAAAAGGCTGATAGGGCAGGAGCATTTTCGGTTTGCCCATCAGGGTTTCCGAGAGCTTTTCCGCGTCCTCGAGCTTACCCGCAAAGATCAGCCGCCGAACTTCGTCGAGATGACTGAAGGCTTCGGAGTTGGTGTAGTCGTGCGGTCCCCCGCCCCACAGCGTGCTCTCGTTGATCTGGAGCCGCTCGTCTTCGGCGCCGCCAAACACCATGGCGCCGATGCGCCCGTTGCCCAGCGGCAAAGCTTCAGTCCATTTTGCCGCCGGTTTGTCGTAGGTGAGTTTGAAACTGGAATCGGATGCCCAAGCGCCACTGCTCAGAATCACCAGCACTGCGGTTCCCAGGCGAACTGCTGTTTTCCCGAACTGAATTCTTCTGTGCGGCACTCGCTCCTCCGGATTGCTTTTATACGGATGATGGCGGCAGGGACTTCGCAAGTTTCGTTATCGCGCTTTAAGCTACTCGGGCAGAGTCTTGCTTCCTTTCACTTGAAAGGTACCGGCAATTGTCGCTGCGCCCGTGTCGGGCTGGCCGCCGCCGATCGATACCGCATACTTCCCTTCCGGAATAACCGGCTCTCCGGCTTCGCTCACCATGCTCAAATCGCGATCTTTCAGCTCGAACCGCAACTTTCGCGATTCGCCGGCTTTCAGGTGAACACGCTGGAACCCGCGCAGGGCGCGCAAGGGCGCTCCCGGCACATTGGGGAAGCTCAGGTAGAGTTGCGCCACTTCATCGCCTTCAACTTTTCCGCTGTTGGTGACCGTCACTTCTGCCGCCAGCGAGTCGCCCGCTTTGACCCCCTTGTTGGGAAGCTTCAATCCGCTATATGAGAAAGTTGTGTAACTCAGACCATGTCCAAATGGGAACAGCGGTTTGCCTTCGAAATAGCGGTATGTGCGGCCTTTCATTGCGTAGTCTTCAAACGGAGGCAGCTGATCGATGCCGGTATAAAACGTCACTGACAGTCGTCCCGCCGGATTGTTTTTGCCCGAGAGAGTTTCGGCAATCGCCGCGCCACCCTCCTCCCCGGCATACCAGGATTCGAGAATCGCGTTTACGTGTTCTTTCGCCCAGTTCACCGCAAGGGCGCTGCCATTGGCGAGCACGAGCACTACAGGCTTGCCGGCAGCGGCTACCGCTTCCAGCAATTCTTCTTCCGGTTTTGGCAGATCGATACTGGTGCGGTCGCCTCCCTTGAAGCCATCCTCATTCACTGGCATCTCTTCGCCTTCAAGTTCGCTGGTAATTCCCAGCACCGCGACGACAACGTCCGCGTCTTTGGCCGCTGCAATCGCGTCCGCGCTCGGCTTAGTTTCGTACTTACTCCAGATGAGCTGCGCCTGCACCGGCCCCTCACGGTTCTGCGAGTAAGTTACCTTGATCGGAACCTTGTTCCCCTGCTCGAGATGGATGTGTCCCACTTTTGCCTGGACTTCCTCCCCTCCCCAGCCCATCGCTACCGGTTTGCCGTCCACCTGGACCCGGACGAACCCTCCTTGAAAGCGCATGCCAATGCTGTATTCGCCGCTCTCGGTGGGAGTAAGAAAGCCATTCCATTCCACCCGCGCCGGATATTTGCCTTTGGCTTCTTCGGGAATATCACCAGCTTTCAAGTCAACCGTGGTTGCCGCACGAGTCGCAAGCACGGTGGGCGTTCCTGCGAACACCGCGCCGGTACCAAATTCCACCTTGAGCCCTGGCAGGCCCTCTGCCGTGCTGAATGCCGATGCCGGAACCGGATCTCCGTCGGCGCGCAGGAACTGGGTGCCGGGAACAAAGTTGATCTGTGCCTGGGGGAACTCCGCCTTCAGCCCGTCCAGCACCGAAACCGTATGCGACGGAGAACCGTTGTAATTGCCCAGCAGATATCTGGTTTGATCCGCCAGCGGCCCGACCAGCGCGATCTTAAGCGCTCCCTGTTTGAGCGGCAAGGTGCCTTCGTTCTTGAGCAGCACCATGGATTCGTTGGCGATGGTTCGCGCCAGCGCGCGGTGCTCCGCGCTGTCCAGTTCCTTTGGGTCAATCTTTGCGTAAGGAACTATCTCCGGCGGATCGAACATCCCCAGCTTCATCCGCGCCGTGAACAGGCGCACCAGCGCAGTGTCAATCTCGTTCTCTTTCAGAATGCCCTGCTTATAAGCGTCGAGGTAGGGACGGTAATCGTGATCGTCTTTCACTTTCGCGAAGTCAATGCACTCGTTATCCATGCCGCGCTGTACGGCCAAAGCAGACGCCTCGGGCTGGGTCTTGGTGAAATGATGATCGCGAAAAACGTTGACCACCGCGTCGCAATCCGAAACTACGTAGCCATCAAACTTCCACTTGTTTCTCAATTGGTCCTGAAGCAGGAACTCGTTTACGCAGGCTGGCTGCCCGTTGATGCTGTTATAAGCGCACATCACCGAGCCGGCTTTGCCTTCCGTGACGGTCGCGCGGAACGCCGGCAAATAAGTGTCCAGTTCATCGTGCTTGCTGATTTTGACGTCCGCCTTGTGGCGCGTCGTCTCGGGACCGCTATGCACGGCGTAGTGCTTGGGCGTCGAAATCACCCGATAGTATTTCGGATCGTCCCCCTGCATGCCGGTCACGAATGCCACACCCAAGCGGCCAGTCAGGAACGGGTCTTCGCCATAAGTTTCCTGTCCGCGTCCCCAGCGAGGATCGCGAAAAATATTGATGTTCGGCGCCCAGAAGTCGAGTCCCTGAAAGATGTCGCTGTGTCCATCGCGCATGCCCTCAACGTACTTGATCCGCGCCTCGGTACTGGTGGCAATCGCCATGCGATGAATGGCGGCGGTATCGAAGGTCGAGGCCAGGGCTACCGGCTCAGGGAAAGAGGTAACACCGCCGTTATTAGCCACGCCATGCAGCGCCTCGCTCCACCAGTCGTAGTCCGGGACATTCAAGCGCGGAACCGCCCTCGACTGGTTCACCAGCTGCGAGACCTTCTCCTCCACGGTCATGCGGTGGACCAAATCGGCTGCGCGCTGCTGGGGTGATAAAGAGGGATTTAAATAGGCCGGCTTTTCGGCATTTTGGCCGTACAGGTTGATAGCAAGCGCAGCCACGACAAGCACAAGGATTCGAAAATTAGAAGGACGCATGTCTCATCTCTTGGGGATTGGATTTTTTCTGCGTAATCGTTTACTTCTCTCGCTGGTATTGGTTGATATTGGGTTTCAACGCTGGAACGATACCGTAGCCTTACTTCGGCCCCCAAGTATATTCGATTGCGGACGGATTTGTCTTGCGTAACCGTTTACTAGTAGTGGCGGGGTTGGAGGAAAAACGGTTTGTATCAGGACATGGCTTTGGCCGTGCCGTTTCAAGCGGCGTAATTGATTCCTTCGTCTATAGGCGCAACCACCGGGACGCTAGCCATCGGCGGTGGCGCCTATGGAGTGTTGGTCGGTCAAACACGGAGATGGCGGTGCGAAAGACTGGTTTACTGATTCGCGTGTATTGGGTGGCTTTTGATCGCTGGGCAGAGCTTGAGTCGGGAGCCAATCTGCTGCAGAGAATTGGCTGGCGCCACCGCGCGCCTGAGAAGGAGACTCTTTGCGTTGAAGATTCGTGCCCGGCGTGATTCTCGCCGGGCACGAATTAGATTACTCAGAACGAATACTTCAGTCCCAGTTGAAGTTGGCGCATGTCGACGGCCGTCGTGTTGATGATGCCGAAGGTAGAAGAGGCCCTGTTCCCGTTGGGCGCACCCCACACCGGATGGTTGAGTACATTAAATGCTTCCATACGGAACTGGAGTACATGGCCGTCTTTGTAGCCCATGGGGAAGTTCTTGTGCACCGCGAAATCGAACGTCTGAAATGCAGGCGTAATCAGTGAGTTCCTTCCCACGGTGCCGAAGTTTCCCTGCGGCTGAACGAAGAAAGAAGCAGGGTCGAGCCATGCCAAACCATTGGGGGTATGGACCTTTTTTGCAAGATATCCGTTGCCCACTCCGGTGTAGCTCGGTCGGTCGTTTACCGGATTGTTGGTACCAGCGACGTTTCCACCCGAGCTTAAGGTCTGCGGTACGCCACTTTGGATAGTCGTGTTCGCACTTACCTGCCAGCCACCGACAACCCCGTTGAGGACTGAGTTGTTGATGCCCAGCATTTTGCCTTTTCCCACAGGCAGATCGTAGACGGTCGCGAGCACCCAGCGATGGCGTACATCAAAGGACGATAAAGACCGTTCACACTCTGCGCAGGTACTGTCCTGTGGAAACAGGATGTCGAAACCCTGAGTACGGGTGCCGCTGCTATTGTCTATCGACTTGGCCCAAGTGTAGTTAGTGGTCAAGCTGAGGCCCTGGCTGAAGCGGCGCGTGAGCTTCACGCTGCCGGCGTTGTAGTTTCCCGTGTACTTGTCGTTCACAAACGAGAGAACCCCGAAGTTCGGGAACGGCCGGCGCGAATTGATGCTAGCGATGGGTCCAGGGCCTGCTTGATTGACGTTTTTGAAGCCGTAGAGGTGCCGGCTTGCTGAACCAAGATAGCCGGCCTCCAACACCCAATTGGCGCCGAGCTGCCGTTGCACATTGAGCAAGTACTGCATGGTATACGGGGTCGCGTGGTCGTAGGCGGCGGCCCAAGCAAATGGCGGCGGTACTTGAACAATGGTTCCACTTCCGCCAGGAATAGCATTCCCCCACGTCACCTGACTGGTGGAAGTCGAGGTCAAGTCGACTCGGGCGGCGATGTTACGAGCCATGTCGAAGTAAGTCGAGTTCGCGATGTCTTCCATAAAGAAGACGCCAAAGCCGGTTCGGATCACGGTCTTGTCATCGAATGCGTAGGCGATGCCAACCCGGGGAGCGAAGCTCTTGTACTTGGTCTCCATGAGGTTGTGATTCAGGCCGCCACCGCAGACCGCATTCGTGCTGGTCCAATGGATACTCAGACCTTCGTATGGGTCGGTGCAACCGCTCTGCCGGACGAAGAATGGCCAATCGGCTTGCGGAGCGTTAGCGGTTGTGATGAACTTCGGTATCTCCACGGTGAAGTAGTTGCCCAGCGTATTGGTGAAGGGTGGGGTCAATTCGTAGCGCAAGCCCAGCGACAAGGTTAGCTTAGGAAGGATTTTCCAGGTATCGTCAATGAAAACATGCTCGACGTTGCGCTGAAATTTCGCATTGGCAACCGCGGCCGCATTTGTGGATACGAAAAGATTCCCCAGCAAGAATTCAGCGAAACCGTAACCGCCGGTTTGGGTAGCAGGGTTTCTTGTAGTGAAGGGCTGGAATGTGAATACGCCTCGCGAGAATTGATTGCCCAACTGGTTGAAGTTTTGCCGGTCATACTCGAAGCCGAAGGCGAACGAATGCTTGCCGTGAACCCATGACAATTTATCCACGAACTGCAGCGTATTGTTGTTGTTGGCGAAGGGTCCGTCATTGGCATCGCCGATGGCGTTAGGCGCAGAAGCTCCGTTGAATACGACATTCGGAATTCCCCAGGTGATTGGGGCCCCGGGGCTTTGATTCGGGACACCGATGTCGGAAATCACATCCAGATTGCCGGCGCTCAACGTGCCAAGAGAATTGAAGAAACGGGTATAGCCGAAACGGGCTTCGTTCACCAGGGTAGGCGTAAAGGTGCGGGTGTTAGACCCGGTGTATTGTTCGTAGTTGGTCAAGACTTTGGTTCCCGCGAGGTTTAAATTCTGTGTGGATTGGTCTTCGTCGCCCCAGTTGTAGCGTCCCATCCACTGCGACTTTGAAGATTCGTTGAAGTCCAGTCTTAGAACAAATCCGTCGCGATTGACCGGTTGGGAGCTGGCCTGAGCGAAACTTTGTCCGAAAGTAGGGACCGAATTGTAATATTTCAAGAACTTCAACGAGATCGGGTCAAGCCGGTTGCTAGGGATGACGTTGCCCGGGAAGGGCAAACCTGTGGTGGGATCGTAGATGACGATAGGTCCAGGTCCGTTCGGGGGCGGTGGAAGCGTGAGCAACTCGCTGAAGTCGCCACCAAACATCCTGGTACTTGGTACATTAAAGGTGTTCAACACGCTCCGCCGGCGACGAAAAGCCTCATAATTCGACATGAAGAACAATTTGTCGCGACCGTTGAACAGACCAGGGATCCGAACCGGCCCATCCAGTTCAAATCCGTAGTCGTTCCATTTGAACGGGTTCTTCGGCTTAGCCGTGGTGAATTGGTACTGTTTGGCGTCCATTACATCGTTGCGCAAAAATTCGAACAGTGAGCCATGGTATCCGTTGCCACCGGACTTGGTGAGCACATTGACCTGCGTGCTTTGATGGCCATACTCCGCTGGGTAAACCCCGGTCTGAATTTTGAATTCCTGGATAGCGTCAATCGAGGGAAACGCGACATAGGAATTGAAGTTCACGTCCATGTTCTGGACGCCGTCGAGAGTGTAGTAATCGTAAAAGATGCGCTGCCCTCCGGCCGATATCGCTTGCTGGGCGCGATCGCCTCCCTGCCGTGAACCGGCTTGCCCAGCGGCCGGCGACAGTACGTTTGCGTTCGGCGTAAGCGCAGCCAAGTTCAGGTATTGGCGCCCATTCAGAGGTAATTCCGTAACCACCTTGTTTTCGATGACGGCGCCGGTCGTTGCATTCTCGGATTGCAGCAGAGCCACAGTGGCGGCAACTTCGATGCTCTCGCTGGTTTGTCCTACCTGGAGCACGACATCGAGACGAACGACCTGCTGCACCTGAACCTGGAATGACTGGCTAAGCCATGTCTTAAAGCCATTCACTTCCGTCTTCATGGTGTAAGAGCCGGGGGGGACGGACGGAAAAGTGTAGACGCCCGCGTCTGTGGATGCTGCCTTTCGGACGGCATTGGTGTTGGTATTGGTCAGGGTAATAGAGGCTCCGGACATGACTGCTCCCGAAGCATCCGTTACGCGTCCGGTGATTTCACCGAACGTCTGAGCGTACAGACCAGGCGCAAAAAAGCCGGCTGCAACCGCAAGAATCACCACAGTTTTCAAACTGCACATTGTGAATTTCATTTCCCCACCCCCGTAAAGTCCCTCGACGTGTAAAAAGCCGCTCAGAGCTCATGCGGAAATTCTGAGGCAATCCGCTTGTTTCCTTTTGAAGGTCGCCTGCGAGACCAATCCCTGAGTCCCGGCAATAAGGCCACCAACGCGCACACAATCGTTTACTGGGTCGCAGGTTTTATCGATAACGTAAAGCCTTTGTCAAGATAATTTCCGGATAGCAATGCAAGTCACTTGTGATAAAGGGCTTAACATGTGTTTAAGCATGTTGAAAAGTTTCACCTGATGAAACTATTTTTCAGGAGGGTCGGTAAAGTAACGGGACTCTGTTTCACTGAATGAAACAGAGTTAGGGCTTTTCGGGAGGGATTGGAAGCGATCCAGGTAAGGCCAAGCAGAGCTTGGAGAGGCGAAAAACGGCCGGTCGCATGAACTTACTATGCCAGAGCGACCTGTGGCATCCGAGGACTTCCGGGCACACGGCCGCGCGGAGAAAATCCCATGGCTAAAGAGACGGCAGTGGCCGAGTCCCTCACTTTTCTGGCCAAGGTTGGCACTTCACCCAGACTCACACGCGTTACCGGGCCCGCGACACTGAGGGCCCCAATCGCAACCCGGTCATTGTTAAAAATGGGGGCACTGACGCAACGGCATCCCAGCAAAGCCTCTTCATTGTCGACTGCATAACCCTGACGACGAACCTTGTCGAGTTCGGCGCGCAGTTGCGTCAGATTTCCAATCGATTTTGGGGTCACCCGTTGAAACACGATTCCGTTCAGAACGCGCTCATATTCGCTGGCCGGCAGGAAAGCAGTGAGTACTTTTCCCAAAGCCGCGACGTGAACCGAGCGGCGGGTTCCCACACTCGATACCAGTCGAAACTCATGTTGACTTACCATCACATCGACATAGAGAACAGTTCCCTGATCCAGCACGCCTAAATTCACTGTCTCTTGCGTAGACCTCCACAAGTCTGCCAGGATCGGCCGCGCTACGACTTGAAGAGTGGCGCTCCGGCTTGCGCAGGCTGACATTTGTGCCAGCCGCGGACCGATGAGGTAGGATCCGGCTTCTGTACGCAGCAGATAACTCTCCCGTTCCAGGTGCCTGAGGAAACGGTGGGCTGTACTCTTATTGATTCCCGTATCGTCGCAAATCGCTTTCAGGCTGAGACCGACAGAGGAACTCTGCAAAGCTTCGAGGATCCGCAGAACCTTGGAAATTACACCCACAGAAGCGGATGCGGAGTTCCTGTCCGATGGCAGGGACAGTGGTTCCACGGGCGCGGTCTCGGCAGCGGACAACTCTTTCACCAGAACCTCCGGCGACAAAGCAAGCACGGTACCACAGAATGCAAGGAATGCAAACTTTTTGTTTCATGTATTGAAACACCGGTTTATGCCTGTGAAACCAGCTTGGGGGGGAACCAGCCGTTCTTGCAGAGGTCACTAACCTTCGCCGGCGAATCTTCGCATCAGCCGAACCACCGAGGCAGGAGCTTCAACTTCCAGTTCTACTGATTCCCCTCTATACTTCCGAGAAAAAATCCGCGCCTTCGCTTCCAACAGAGCCAGCGCCTTTCCTTCAGTCTGTGGGATCTTGAATCGTACGCGGGTGGGCCGGTCCTCCTGTAGCAGATCATCAATCCTGTCCAGCAGCGTGCTGATGCCAATTCCCTTGGCCGCTGAGACGTAGGTGGTGTGCGCATCATCACGCAAGGCGTCGCGTTGCGCCGGGGGCAGCAAGTCGATCTTGTTCATCACCCGCAGACGCGGTTTGCCTTCGACCTCCAATTCCTTTAACACCTTTTCCACCTGCACGTCCTGCTCGGCGGACAGCGAATTGCTGGCGTCGGAGACGTGCAGGATCAGCGAGGCTCGCTGCACTTCTTCCAGAGTCGCGCGAAATGACGTGACCAGTGTATGCGGAAGGTTGCGGATGAAGCCTACGGTGTCTGAGAGCAGGACCTTGCGTTTGGATGGCAACTCTACCGCGCGGATGGTGGGATCGAGCGTGGCGAACATGCGTGACGAAGCTAAGACTCCGGCCTGCGTCAGAGTATTGAACAGCGTAGATTTGCCGGCATTGGTGTAGCCGACCAGCGCCACGGTAGCGACCGGTTCCGATTCCCTTCTCTGCCGCTGCTGCGCACGGATGCGTCTTACATTTTCCAGTTGCTGTTTTACGTGGCGGATGCGCCGGTAGATTTTGCGGCGGTCGGTTTCCAGTTGGGTTTCGCCCGGACCCCTTGTGCCGATTCCGCCGCCAAGCTGGGACATCTCAATTCCGCGCCCTGCCAGGCGCGGCAATAAATATTCCAGCTGGGCCAACTCCACTTGCATTTGGCCTTCACGAGTGCGCGCGTGTCGGGCAAAAATGTCCAGAATCAGCTGGGTACGATCGATCACCCGTGTTTTCACGACCTCTTCTATGTTTCGCTGCTGCGAGGCAGTGAGGTCGTGGTCAAAAAGGATCAAGTCGGCCGAAGCCATCGCCGCAGCTCCGGCAATCTCTTCCAGCTTGCCTTTGCCCACGAGCGTTGCCGGATCGGGGCGGTCGCGGTGCTGAAGAAATTCTCCAGACACTTCAGCCCCGGCGCTGGTGGCCAGCGTGCGCAGTTCGTCGAGCGATTCTTCGGCGGTGAACTCTGGCACCGGCGGGGCTTTGGAGGCCACGCTGCCATCGCGCGCCGCCTGGGCGCCATCGGTAAGAGACTTCTTTTTGGCGCGCTGGCGCGTGCGGTATTCAATGCCTACCAGGAACGCGCGTTCTTGGCGCGTGTCGCGCGTACTTTTCAAAGTGGAATTTGTCCGGGACAACCCGAAGCTCTATCCTTCCGTGCCTGACGCTGCCGCTGCATCCGGAACCGCTACCGGCGCCGGGGCTGGGCGGTCGCCATGGGCGTGCATGACCCGGCCCATGGCAATAGTGGAAATGGCGTGCTTGAAGATCAACTGCTCCTGGTTGTTGGTTTCAAGCACTACCGAATATTTGTCGAACGAACGGATGCGCCCCGTCAGTTTGACGCCGCTAACCAGGTAGATGGTGATATTGAGTCTGTCTTTACGAGCGGTATTGAGAAATGAATCCTGAATATTTTGTGCCGGCTTGTTGTCCATCGCCGATCTCCTTAAGAATGGAATGAACCACACAACCCCGGATGGGCCAGAAATGACGCCGGGAAAAGTCTCGACTCGCCGCTCCCAGCGCCGGAATCCGGTGTACCTCAAAATAGTTGTTCCTAAGATACGAGGTGCGGGAGGAAGTTTCAACTGGGTTTGTGGAATCGCAGGAGGTAACGGGTTACACCCACATTGAGGCACGCAGGCGTGCTCAAGATCTTTCACCCCGCAAGATGCGTGGGCTTCAGGATGGCAGCCGTACGGGGACCATTTGACATTATCCACGGCACATACGATAAGCTCCTCGCTTAACGGAGGCCTATCGATGCATCATCTGCTTGATTTTGCGGCGTGGGTTATGCCCTCGCACACACCGCTGGAGAACGAAGCCATTGGGTTACGCCTGATTCACTTTCTGGCGGGCATTACCTGGGTGGGGCTGTTGTATTTTTTCAATCTGGTCAACGTGCCTTTCATGAAGACGGTGGACGCGGCCGCCAAGCCCAAGATCCTTGAACACCTCACTCTACCCGCGCTCAACTTCTTCCGCTGGAGCTCGCTGATTACGGTGTTTGTCGGGTTCTGGTATTGGACCCATGTATACGTAAGCAGCGACGCAAAAATCACCGGGGGAAGTGTTGGAGGAACAGTTGGGCTGTTCTTTCTGGTGTGGATTGCGGCCTGGTGGATCTTCTATGCATTCGTCAAAAAAGTCCCCAATCCGTGGCTGCTGGTGGTGATTGTGCTGGCGCTGGTGATCGCCGCCGGCTGGTTGTTTGTCACCTATACGCCGGTTGGGCGGGATGACAATCACGTTCTGTCCATCGGGGTCGGCGGAGGCATCGGCGTCTTCATGATGTTCAACGTGTGGGGAATCATCTGGCCTAACAATAAACGGATCATCAAAGGCACGCTGGCAGGAACGCCTCCACCAAACGCGGCAACTCTGGCACGGCAGGCATTCCTGGCTTCACGAGCTAATTTTTACTTGTCAGTTCCGATGCTGTTCTTTATGGCGGCGACTTCGCACTATCCGATTTTAGGCCGGTAGAGGACTACCGACTCGCAACCCAAAGAGACCGTCCTAAATTGCGTGCGAATGACAAACGCCTGCGGGAAATAAACCGCAGGCGTTTGGGGAAAAAATCGCCGCCTAAAAGTTCAATTTCAGCGCGACCTGCACCTGACGAGCTGACGTTGTGCCGTCCGGCCGTGTCGCCGTGTTTGTGATCTCCCCGAAATTAGGTGCAGTAATGCGGTTGCTTGCACCATCAAATCCAGGATTTTGGAAATGCGGATGATTGAATAAATTGTAGAACTCCGTGCGGAATTCGAGTACCACACGTTCTCCAATTTTTGTCTTCTTCGCCGCACTCAGGTCAAAATCCACCAAGCCTGGCCCATAGAAGCGGTTTCGTCCAACGCTTCCCGGCCCCATGAAGACCGGCGCAAAGCTACCGTTCAGTTGCCTACCCGAAAATGCATCCGGGTTTGTAAAATAAGGTTTGCCGCCCGGAGTTGCGGTGCTTTGAGCGAACGGATCGCCAACTAAATCGGCGCGTCCACTTAACCCAGTGCGTTCCATGTCGGTTGAGCTAAATACATCGAATGGATGGCCTGATTGCAGGGTGGTCAGACCAGATAGCTGCCAGCCTTCGAGAACCTTGCCAACAACCCCCTGGCTTGCATATTGCTTGCCCTTGCCAACGGGAAGTTCCCAAATATAGTTAATAACGGCCACATGACGGACGTCATTGTCTGAGTTGCCCTTCTCCTCATCGAGTCTGCGCGAGTTCCTGGGAAAGCCCCGGTTGCCGGCCGCCGGCACCAGAGAATCATTGGAATCATCAATCGCGTGGGACCAAGTGTATGCTACTCCGAATTGTGCGCCGTGGCTGAAGCGATGCGTAAACTTACTCTGCAAGGAATGGTAATTCGAGTTCGCATTGGCAACCTGGAAGAATGGTTGGAACAGGGCATTGTGGGCTACAGCATTAAACGGTAATACACCCAGCTGTTCGCCCAAATACAAATTTGTCGACCTAACATCTGTGGCGTCGCACGTCTGGCCGCCATTAAAAGTCTGGACGCCGTCGCAGAAGTCAAGCAATTGCTGGACCCGGGTGGGATCAGGCGGGTTGGGATCGAGTTCGCGATAGACGTGGACTCCCTTCGATGCGACGTACGACAGATCAAGAACGTTGTTACCTGCCAACTCCCGCTGGATTCCGAAACTCCAGTTGTAGCTAGCGGCGTTGCGGAAGTGTTTATCGAACAATACTGGCGCCAGTGCCCCAACACCGGCATTTGGATCGTAATCTGGGATGACTAAGGAAGGAGTCCCATCGGGCGTCGAAGGCAATGCAAACGGTCCGTTAACTCCTCCACCGTAAAAGCCGTTTACTGTGTCCAACGGAAAGGCCTGATAATCTTGCTCAAATGGCGGATTCCCCCGGGCATTTCCGAATAGGTTGCCAAAAACACGATCATGGAAGACGCCAACGGCTCCCCGGATCGCGGTCTTGCCGTTCGACCATGGGTCCCAGGAGAAACCAACTCGCGGCTCAATGTTGGAATAGTCATTGTTGAAGATCTGTTTCCCGGTGCCAGGCCCGACTACGGTCATCGTCACAGGACCGCCGGCCGGATCCTCGAATAGATTTGAAAAGTTTGCGCCCTCCTCATATGGAACACCATTGAACTGATAGCGCAAGCCTAGCGTAAGAGTTAGATTGGATCGTACTTTCCAGGTATCCTGTCCGAAGAAATCGTACTCATGTTGCCGGAAGCGTTTGTTGTCTGTACCTTGCCGATTTCCATTCTTGTCGAAGAATCTTCCCTGAAAGTCACTCGAGACGATGGCATAGTAAGCGTCCGCCGCTTGTTCGAGAGCAGCGTCATCACTCGGGACGCCGGTTACCACACTCTCGCCGAAGGACAGCAAGCTCAAAGTTACCTGACGGCGAGAGAAAAAGCTGTTCGGCCCTTGCTCTGCCACATTGCGAAAATCTCCGCCCAGCTTGAGAGTATGTCGTCCATGCACCCAGCTGAGAGAATCCGAATAGCTAATAGTCCCGGTCTTGCGCCATTGGTTATCGGAAACCGACGTCAGGCATCCGAAACTCGTAAATGGCGCCATGTTAATGTCCCATCCATTGCCGAACTTGTCCCGTGGGATGGCGCTGTCAAGCACGTCAAGTCCAGTACACCCAAAGTTCGCGTAGACACGATTCCACCCAAACGTAAAGTTGTTGAGCAAAGAGTTGGACAAGGTTGAGGTCAAACTAGCAGACAGGGCTTGGTTGAGTGCCTTCTCATTGAGGCCCCCGATGCCTGGCAAAACGTTGAGGTCAAATGGATCGCTAGGATCGTTAAAATAATTGTAGCCGTAATGCACAGTCACGGATTCCCGATCCGTGAAACGGTGGTCAATCCTGGTATCAGTCTGCCAGCTATTCTGTTGAGCAGAACTGGGAAATATCAGTCCACCTGTTAATCCGTCTCCATTATCAACAGTCGGATTGGGATACAAGTCAAAAACATTGTGCAAGGTAGGGTCTTGCGGCGCGTTCGGAAAGGGAGTAGGTGAACCTACGAGGTCTGCCAAGGCTGCACCAGACCCATTGTTGGCTCCATTCAGATTAACCGGGTCGCCAAAGTAATTAAACACGCCTGTTTTGAACGCTGCTGTGGGAACAGTCGCCTCGGCTGCCTGTAGAGTGGTCCGGAAACGCTGGAACTCCTGGTTAAAAAAGAAGAATGTCTTGTTCTTGATAATTGGTCCCCCAATGCTATAACCAAACTGGTTTCTGACATAGGGAAACTGGGGTGTGCCTTTGTCATTGAAATAGTCACGCGCTCCGCCAAAGCCGTTCCAGCGGCCGTATTCATAAGCCCCGCCGTGGTAGTCGTTCGTACCACTCTTGGTGACCACATCAATGATCGCTCCGGTGTTGCGGCCGTACTCTGCGTTGAAATTGTCTGTGATGACGCGGAATTCCGCCGTGGAGTCTGGGTTTGCTCCTAACACCCCACCCATGCCTCCCGGTACAGACGTGTCGTTATTGTCCACGCCATTAAGCAAGAAGTTGTTGTTGCGTTCACGGGCGCCGCTAACCGTAACGCCACCCAAGGATGTGTTCGTCTGGGATGTTCCCGGAGAAAGTAGAATCAATTCATATGGATTTCGGGTAATCAAAGGCAAGTCCGCAATTCTTCTTTGGTCGACCAAATTGCTGACCTGAGACGTATCTAAGTCCACGTCCGATAGGGCATTCCCGCTCACCTGAACCACCTCGGTGACCACGCCAGGCTCCAGTTTCGGGTTCACGGCAAGCACTTGCCCCACCGAAAGTTGGGCATCACTGACTTTGAAGAGCCTGAAACCCGCCTTGTTGACCGCGACCGCGTACATGCCCGCCGGAAGATCAGTGATACTGAAGGTGCCGGAGCTGCTGGTGGTTGTGGCCCGCTTCAAACCAGTGCCGGCATTGGTCGCCGTTACTTCTGCGTCCGTTACCACCGCGCCGGCTTGGTCCGACACGGTTCCTGAAATCGAACCGGTTTGCGCGGCGGAGGACACAACGCAGAGCAGGACAAATGAGAGGCAGGCAAACAGCGTCCGAACGCGAGAGATCGAGGTCATGAGGGGCTCTCCTAAGGTATGGGTTGGCATGAGAATGCCTGTGAATTGCACAGTCATTTTTGGACTTGGTTACATTGCATTTAGCAAGTGGCCTTCCAAAATATATCGGCATAACGCATAGCAAGAAAAGGAGTTTACAAATAAATTTTGCCGATGTTACTAAAAACCGGAGGCGATTCCCGTTTCTGCTATGGGATTGCGTATGTATTGTTATGGTGTTTTGTGGGAGGATTGAGCCCGTGGATGCCAACCATTATGCGCGCGGCCTCGAGTTGTTCAATCTGGCGGAATTCTTTGCCGCACATGAAGTTCTGGAGGATGTCTGGCGAGCCGAGACGGGAACCCACAAGTTGTTTCTCCAGGGATTAATTCAAGTCGCAGTGGCGCTCCATCATCATTCGACTGGCAATATTGTGGGCGCTCGTTCGCTTTTGGCACGCGCCACGCGGAACCTTAGTAGTTACCCGGACGTCTGCTTAAATCTCAATTTGATTCGGCTGCGCGCCTCACTTTGCGAATGGCGAGATGCGTTAGACAGGGGAAGCCCGGTACCTCCGTTTCCCAGGCTGGAACTCCTGCGCTAGACCCGTTTGTTAGAATCGCATTTCTCGTGACTACACATTCTGCGAAACGGCGTCCCCCGGCCGCGGGCCAATTCGATGCTGTTCCCATGCTGGATTTGTCGCGACAGTATCGACAAATTCGAGAAGAAATTCTAAATGCAGTGGAGCGCGTTTGTGCCTCGCAACATTTCATTTTGGGGGAAGAGGTTGCTGCGCTGGAAAGAGAAGTTGCCACCTACGTCGGCGCGAAAGATGCGGTGGCTTGCGCTTCGGGCACGGATGCGCTCTGGCTAGCCTTGCTGGCGGCCGGGGTTCAAGCCGGGGATGCGGTAATCACAACTCCTTTCAGTTTTCTTGCTTCTGCCAGTTCCATCGCCCGCATTGGGGCACGTCCGGTTTTTGTGGATATCGATTCGCGCACCTTCAATCTCGATCCTGACAAGCTGGCTGCGAAGCTCAAGGCTGAAGGATCGCGGGTGCGGGCGATTCTCCCGGTGCATCTGTACGGACAGTGCGCGGATATGGATGCGCTCGCGGCGCTGGCACAGGAGTTCAAGGTTCCTGTCATTGAGGATACCGCCCAGGCCATTGGGGCGACCTGGCAAAATCGCCGCGCGGGATCTTTGGGCCTGGCAGCTGCGTTCAGTTTTTATCCAACGAAGAATCTGAGCGCTTATGGAGATGCCGGGCTGGTTACGACCAGCAACCGCGAGTGGGCGGAACACATGCGGCAACTGCGCAATCATGGCAGTCCTCAGCGCTATGTTCACCATGAGTTGGGCTGGAATTGCCGCATGGATGCGATCCAGGCAGCGATTTTGCGAGTGAAGCTGCCGCACATCGAGACCTGGAACCAACAGCGGCGTGAGCGCGCCGCAACCTATGATCGATTGTTTGAGGACCACGGGTTGATCAAGCGCAGAGCGGGACCTCCTGCAAAAGCAGCGCCGGTGGTGCTCCCTCAGCTTTCCGCACAGGCGCAACATGTTTTTCATCAATATGTTTTGCGAGTATTGCGGCGGGATGAGTTAAGGACTTTTCTCGCCGCGCGCAAAATCGCTACTGAAACTTATTACCCTGTCCCCTTGCATTTGCAACCCTGCTTTGAGTATTTGGGCTATCGCGAAGGCGATTTGCCGGAGTCGGAACGGGCAGCCAGGGAGGTTCTGGCACTACCCATGTTTCCTGAGTTGAGGGACGATGAGCAGGAACGGGTGGTGGAGAATATTGCGGCGTTCTACTCGTGAAGTAGCTTGGATTCCGCTGCCCCATCTATGTCGCGATTTTTTGCGAAGGATAGACAACCTCAGTGGAGCTAGCGATGGACTCTGCCAGGCTGCTCGCCTGGAGCCAGCACGCGGCGCACGATCGGATTGTTGAGCTTGTATTTCCGGTCGACCACATTTCCGCTGTCGTCGGGCACATGGAGAACGAACACGGGAAGGTTCCCTTCCTTGTCAAAGTCTTCATGGCTGATCGTGACCGGTAAATTTCCGTTGATTCGCTCTCGATAGGCGGTTTCGTAGCGGTGTTTTTTTACATTCCAGGTAAAGACCCTGATCTGGCTATAGTCGGTGGGCTGGCCGTCTTTGGGCTCGTTCAGCAACACCAGATACTGGGAAATCTTCTTTTCGCCGTCCGCAACTTCACTCAATATGAATGAGGCGATAATGCGCTGGCCTTCGGCGTATTGTGCGACTTCCAGGGGAACATCCACATCAATCAATCGCCCTAAGGCCCAGCCCACGTGGCCGTCGGAATCGCGAACCAGCCACCAATCCTCCGTGGGCTTCACGGCGCCCTCAGCAGGTGTTGTCCCGGGAATACGTTTTTCGCTGATGCCGCGTTTCAGGATTGAGAGTTTCGCCCCTTGCAATTCCTGGTAAAGATGGTCCGTGTCGCGCCCGGGCTCCAGATGCAGATTGGTTTCGTTGCGGGTGACGGCAGTAGCCTGGGCTACATTGTCGTGCTGTTCCTGGGCCAGTTTCTGAAATCCGTTGAAAACTTTTTCCGTTACCAGATAGCGTTGCTCAACCCAGCCCTGGCTTCCGTTCGCGGTACGCACCAAGGCAAAACGCTTGTCGCGGTCCATGATTTCCACGCGCTCGGCATTCTTGATGGTGCCAACCTTGTTGTATATTGCGGCCACACGATCGCGCAGATTCGCTTGGGGCGCCGATACGTAGGCGGGTTCGCCCTTCCTGTGACTGCGGCCGCAGGCGGACAACACCAATAAGGCAACCAGCGCAAGCGCTGTACTGCGTGCCAGGAGCCGAATCGGAGTTTTCACGGGATCCACAACAATATAACAGTCGTTGGCCGCTGGCGGTTAGTCGCTGGCTTTGCAACCAACATTTCACGCGCCATCATGGTTTTTGTCTTTCGCTAACGACCAAAAACCAACGATGGTTCCTCAGTCTCCGAAGCAAATGCCTATGGCTCGGGCAGTGCGGACGAGTTCACCGTTGGGATCGACAGTCTTCATTTTGCCGATGGCTTCGCTGATGTCCACGGCCTGGATTTGCTCGTTGCGCAGACAGACCATTTTCCCAAACTGTCCATTGGCAATCAGGTCTACGGCAGCGACGCCGAAGCGGGTCCCCAGGATTCGGTCGAACGGAGTGGGCGTGCCTCCACGCTGAATGTGGCCAAGCACGCTGACCCGGACCTCTTTGCGAGCCCCTGCGGCGACGATGGTGCCGATCAGGCTGCCCACCGTGCCGCTTCTGCGGTTTTCCTTCAGTTCGGGAGGCAACCTTACTCCTTCCGCAACCACCACGATGGTGAAGTGCTTTCCGTAGCTTTCGCGGGCCACGACGTAGTCGCAGATATGCTGAACGGTAAAGGGAATCTCGGGGATCAGAATCACATGCGCGCCGCCTGCAATGCCCGCCTCCAGCGCGATCCATCCCGCGTCACGGCCCATGACCTCAACCACCATCACCCGGTGATGCGACTCAGCCGTGGTGTGGATTTTGTCCACGGCATCGGTCGCGGTAGTCAATGCCGTGTCAAAACCGAATGTCACTTCCGTTGCCGAGAGATCGTTATCAATCGTCTTGGGAACGCCGACGATCTTCACGCCTTTCTGAAACATCTCCAAAGCGATGGTTTGCGAACCATCGCCACCGATGGTGATGATGGCATCAATGCCCAGCTTTTGCGCGTTGGCAATGATGTCGGGAGAAATGTCGCGGACCACTTCTTTGCCATGCTCCATGGTTTTGTATTGAAACGGATTGCCGCGATTGGTGGTCCCCAGGATGGTGCCGCCGCGAGGCAGGATGCCGCTCACATGCTTGAGGGTCAGCTCGAACGACTTTTCCGGCCAGATCAGGCCGTCAAAACCATCGGGAATCCCGATGACTTTCCATTTGTATTTGAGGATGGCGGCTTTGACCGCAGCGCGGATGACGGCGTTGAGGCCGGGAGCGTCCCCGCCTCCGGTAGAAATGGCAATGCAGCGGATGTCTGACATGTTGGATGGTTAGGGCTGGCCGCCTTAGCGGACAACCCCTAATCATACTGTCTCACACTCGTGAACGGGAGGTTACTGTCGGACGCATGAATTCATTCGATAGTTTCAATTTTGGCCTTGGACGTTATTGGGTCACGTTCAAGGTCAGGCTTCCTGCCGCGCCGCTTCCGGTTGGCGTCGCCGTGATGGTCACAGATCCGGTTCCGCCGACCAATGTGCCCGTCGCAGTGGTTGAGTTGCTTCCGGAGATGGTCATGATTTGTGTGTTGCTACTGCTCCAGTCCGAGGCCGTGGTGGCGCTGAGGGAAACGCTTCCGCCGGAAGACGAAATGCTGACGCTGGTGCCCGAACACCCAGAGGTACAGCTCACGGTGGTGGTCGTCTGTCCGATCGTGACCGAAACCTGGCCGCTGATCGTGCCATTGGTGGCCGTGATTGTCACTCCGCTGCTTGTGCTGGCTACCTTAGCCGTCACTTTACCCTTGGTGGTCGTGTTGTCGACAGACACCTGGGTGTCGTCCTCAGAACTCCAATCCACAGAACTTGTCAGACTCTTGCTGCTGCCATCATCATAGTTTCCCGTCGCCAATAGCTGGGCAGTGCTATTTAACCCGGTAAGATTCGGCGCGGTAGAACTGGAACAAGAAGGGCAAGTCACGGTAATGCCGGTGAGGGTTGGGTCGACAAAGAAACCGTTGCAGCTTACAGCCGTGGCGGCCAGCAAGAACCCCGCCAACCCAGTCAGAAGTTGAAGTTTCCGCTTGATACTTAACATAATTTTTCGATAGCTCGACTAAAACACAACTTCATCAAAATTGTAGCAGACCTGTTCTGCCTGGATCAGAAGGCTCTACTCGTTTGTACGTATGGTTCGGGCTCGTTTTCCCTAAAGGAACGCGCTCGGGTCCGCGGCTTGCGCGCTTTATTTATTGAGATGCGGTCATGAGGGTTGGGATGGCCTCTTCGCATTGCTTTTATTCCTTTACAATGCGGCTAACATCTCTTTACTTATTCCAATGAAGACCGTCTCCAGACTCTTCGTTTGCTTTTTCTACATGTGGGCTGGCGCGCAAAACCAACCAGCTTCCAAGGCTCCGCTAACTATTTGTGCGGAGTGTATCCGAAAGAACATGGAGTACCTTGCCTCGGATGAGTTGCGAGGGCGCGGAAGCGGAAGCGAAGACGAGCATCGGGCAGCGCAATATATTGGCGATCAGCTTAGAGCTTATAGCATCCACCCGGCCGGAGGTCGGCAGGGATATGTGCAGAAGGTAGTGCTTACCAAGCGCGTGATTATCTTGCCGCCAACCTTGAGGTTCATTGCCCCGAGGACCAAAGCTTCAACCGTATTTACCTATGCCAAGGACTTTCTCGTACTGAACCTGTCGGATGCTCGATTCTCCGGACCGCTGCAAAGGGTCAACCTCGATTCGGTCAGCGAACTTCCCCAAGCGAAAGCGGGAGCGGTCCTGCTGATCACCGGTAAAGACCAAGACAAAATTCGCAGCGCGCTGTCCGCGTATGCCTCCTCATCCGCCGTGGCGATATTCATGCCCTCCCGCCATGACATCCGCGAGCAATTCCAGAGTGAAGGGGAGAGATTCCCAACGCTACCCTCCCGGTTTGCTGGTCAGGCAAATGCAGAGTTGGGAGGCAGATTCAACGGCTTTGCGTTGAGCAGTGGCGCAACCGCTTTGTTGTCACGGCTGCCGGAAGGGACAATCATCCGATTCAGGGCCCCATTTACTGCGAAACTCGCCGCTACCTGGAATGCAGTCGGCATCCTCCCGGGCAGCGATCCAGCGCTGCAACATGCGGCCATCCTGTTCTCCGCGCATCTTGATCACATCGGAGTGGGAAAACCGGTGAACGGCGACAGCATTTACAACGGCGCCGATGACGACGCCTCCGGGTGTAGCGCGGTGCTGGAAATTGCGCGCGTGATAGGGTCGCAGCCCAAGCCAAAACGCACGGTGATTTTTGCCCTGTTTGGCAGTGAGGAAGTGGGGGGCACGGGCTCGACGTATTTCCGCGAACATCCGCCTGTACCTCTCAGCGATCTGGCGGCGAATTTGGAATTCGAAATGATCGGCCGGGCCGACCCGGCTGTGAGCGCAGACACGCTCTGGCTCTCAGGCTGGGAGCGGTCGAATCTCGGGCCCACGCTGGCATCCCACGGGGCGCACCTGGTTGGCGATCCGCATCCTGAGCAAAACTTCTTCTCGCGCTCCGACAATTATGTCTTGGCCAAAAAGGGAGTGGTGGCGCAGACCATCTCCAGCTACGGGCTTCACTCCGACTACCATCGACCGAGTGACGACATCGCCCATATCGATTTCAAGCATATGAACCAAGCCATTGGTTCATTGCTAGAGCCCATCGAGTGGCTGGTAAATTCTAATTTTCGTCCGCAGTGGAACGAAGGCAGCAGACCCTGATTGGTGCCGCCTTCGCCCTTCAACGCACCGTCACCAGTATCGTGTTCCAAAATGCTCCACTACTGTCCCACCCTTTCACTGTGATCCGGTGCGTTCCGAGAGCCAAATCGGGAGCGATATCCACATATTGCGAAGACGTGCGGTACCGGACTACGCCATCCACATAAACTTGCAGCTGGCTGAAGGCGAGCGAGGTTGCCGCGCTGGCCACGATGTGTACCGCGTTGCCCGAGCTGGAACCATTCGCCGGCGAACAGATCGTCACCGTACGAAAAGTGTCATTCAGACAGGCCAGCAGATTGATCGTGGTGCTGAAAGGGCCAAGATCGTCCCAGCCTTTTGCGGTAAGGCGAATCGTGCCGCCCCTGACTTGAAGCCTGGTATTGAGCAGGTCATCCGGAGTCTCGAATCTCAGAGATCCATCGATATAGATCTGCACGGCATTGACGTGGCGGTTGTCCAACGGGTTGGCGACGAAGTGAAAAGTCCCGCCAGGGCTGCCGTAAGAGCACAGATTCACAGTGCGCAAATCGCCTAAGGCCGGACAAATCGGCGCAGCAGAGGTTTGGTTGAGCCAGATATCGGTCGACGATTGACGGAGGAGTGCCAGGTCGACGCGCCCATCTTTGTCGAAATCTCCCGAGACCAGGTCAAGGACGGATGTTGCCAGCGGCGAAGTTTGCGTCAACTTGTAGCTCCCGTCGAGCTGGCCTTTCAGGAATTGCATCGAAAAAACAATTTGCGCGGTATTCGGATCGATGGACTGAACGGCAAGGACCGCGTCTTTGATACCGTCTCCATCAAAATCTGCGACCGCGGCCGAATTGATGGCATTGTCGGTATCCATGCTCGCGATCTGCTGAAATGTGAAGGTGCCATTGCCATTGCCCTTCAGTAAGAACAAAGCCGAGGAAAAGAAGTGAGGAGCGGCCGACACGCCGGTGACGATGAAGTCCCGCTTACCATCCTGGTCCGCGTCGCCCAAACGCATGCGCAAGCTGTCGAACCCGAACTCGACGTCCTTATGAAAGGTGAAATGCCCAGTGCCGTCGCCTACCCCAACAATCAGCGCGTCGTTAGTGAAAGTACCATTTGGACAAGGGGCGGCAATCGCGATATCGGCAACTTTGTCGCCGGTAAAATCCGCGGCTTCGGCGGCTCCCTGGAGAAAGCAAGCACTACCGCCACTACCCGCGGTCGAAACAAAATTCACGTTGTCGTTAACGATCTTTCCGGATACACCGCCGCTGCCATCGCCCAGATAAACGATAACCTGATTGTCGCCTGAGTTTGTGGACCCATCTACAGTAACCGCTATGTCAGGATTTCCATCACGATCGAAATCCGATGCCACAACGAATCGGCAGGATACCGGAACAGTCTGCGATACCGTCAAAGCGCCGTCTCCGCTGCCGAGTAAAATGACAAGGTTTGCGCCGTCGCAGAGCGCGACATCGGTTTTTCCATCGCGATTGAAATCTGCAATGGCCCTCTGGCCCTCCTTCGTGGTGAAAGCCCGCGATGAGTCAAAGGCGCCATTGCCCGTATTCGGCAAAATTGCCGTTCCGGCTGTGCCCAAGAAAATCAAATCTGGAAAACCGTCGCCGGTGAAGTCGGCGTGCTCTCCTGCTCCTGCAGTCCTGATTGGATAGGAACTTTTGGACCAGGTTAGTTGAGCCTGACTGAGGGAAGACAGGAGAGTGCAGCCCACAAGCAGCAAGGGAAACAAGGAACGCATGGAATCCGCTCCGAAAGCCCGAGGTGCTGTTTGGGCCGCGAGTTAGAGGGGGTACGACATCAAATGGTTGTGCGCGCCATGACTGTAGCACTCGGGATACGGGCCAACACTTAGGGCAGGAACTGTACGAAGTTAATTCGTCCTCTTCGCCTTGGCGATGCGCTCGTCGATGGGCTTCCGGCCGGCGAAGCCTTCGCTCGGCGTATGCCAGTGGGTGATGCCTTTTTCCCCCAGCTTCCAGCACAGAAGAACGGTGCGCCCTTCTACTTCACAGGGGAAATCGAGCAGGCCGATGTCGAGATCTTTTACCTGCACGCCCATGGCGTCGATTTCTCCCAGAGTGTCTTTGATCCGCTGTCCGGCTTTTTCGCGCTCGGCCTTGCGGCGGGCGATGTGCACGATGTTCAGGTTCATACCTCCGGCCAGGAATACGCGGTGGGCGGTTTCCTGCATTTCACCGTCTACGGTTTCGATCAGTTTTTTGGCTTCGATGGATGCACGGAGCAGGGACTCTAAAACGGGCAACAAAGTTTGGGCTTCGTCCAGGGTAAAAGTTCGGTCAGACATGTGAGTCTATTGTATTGGATGTCGCGCTCGCCTGGAAGGATTGGTCGTAACCGGCCTCCGGTTACCGCTCGCATTCACTTCGCGGCTCCCCGGGGCGCTGTCACCACGCTGGGGCGGCTCACCTACATCACTGAATTTCCAGCATGCGATCCAGCGCTACGCGGGCCCAGTGCTTTACATCCTCTTTCACTTTGATTTGATTCACAATGTTGCCTTCTACGAGGTTCTCCAGCACCCAGCATAAGTGCTGCGGCGAAATGCGGAACATCGTCGTGCACAGGCAACCAGAATCGTCGAGAGTAATGACCTTCTTTCCTTCCGCGGCAAACTCTTTGCCCATGCGATTCACCAGGTGAATTTCAGTGCCTACGGCGAACATGGCACCGGATGGCGATTGCCGGATCATCTTGAGCAGGCCTTCCGTGGAGCCGATGCCGTCGGCTTTCTGGCAGACTTCCCAGCGGCACTCGGGATGCACAATTACTTTTATGCCGGGGAACCTGGCGCGGACGTTGTCGACATGTTCCGGGAGAAAGCGTTGATGGACTGAGCAGTGGCCTTTCCACAGAATCACTTTGGCGTTCTTCAGGCGCTCTGGGGTTAGGCCGCCGCTGATCATGTACGGGTCCCAGACCACCATCTCGTTGAGCGGGACACCTAGCTTGTAGGCGGTGTTGCGCCCGAGATGCTGATCGGGCAGGAACAGAATCTTCTGGTTCGTTTTCGCCGCCCACCGGAAGGCACCGGCGGCATTGGATGAAGTGCAAACCACTCCGCCGCGCTCCCCGCAGAAGGCTTTGATGGCGGCAGTGGAGTTCATATAGGTAATCGGCGTGATGCCTTCGCCTTCATCGGTTGTCAATCCCGCGCGCACCAGGTTCTCCCAGCAGTCTTCTACCTGGGTGATTTCGGCCATGTCGGCCATGGAGCATCCCGCATTGAGATCTGGGAGGATTGTGGTTTGGCCGCGACGAGCCAGGATGTCAGCGCTTTCCGCCATAAAATGCACCCCGCAAAACACGATGTATTTCCCGGCTGTGGCGGCGGCTTCCTGCGCCAGTTTGTAGGAGTCGCCGCGGAAGTCGGCGAAGCGGATTACTTCATCGCGCTGGTAGTGGTGCCCGAGAACGACGCAGTCGCGGCCCAAAGCCTGGCGGGCGGCGGCGATGCGGTCGTCCATCGTATGGTCGGGGAGGACGAGATAGTTTTCTAAACCACAAAGTTCAACTGCTGTAGCCATCGTTGGTCCTGCTTTCAGCTCCAGACACGGGCGACCGCTGACTGCACAGTCCGCTCAACTGGAACGGGGATGTTGAAAGCCTCTCAGCGGCTCCAGCGGATTCACTGTTCGATTCGGCGAACCCAACCCGCGGGGATGTTGAAGCCACTTCTTGCTCTTGTTCTTGTTTGGATGCGCCAGGCCCGCCGAAGTTGCCAGTTTTTGGCACCCGCGGGGAAACTCGCCACCCACTGTTATTGTGCCCTTTTTGTGAGGCATTAGGCAAGCGAAGACGAAACGTTAAGCGTTGCTTTCCGGCGTTCTCCGCGCGATGCGGTGAGCAACCACATCGCCGGAATCAGCGGGAAGGGGAAGGGCTTGAAGCGTAATCCCAGTGGCAAAAGTATGAACAGGAGAACGAATTCCGTGGCCAAATGCCAATTGGCAGTATTATCCCTCATGATTTTCAAGGCTCAACTGCCGGATTGGACGCTTTGTTGATGTAGCCTGTGCACTCAATCATCGGTAAGCGCGGATATTTGGGAAATTTCGGGTCGCTTGCGGAACGCTCACATAAATAGAACCTGGATCCGCGATCATTTTGCACAAGCCGCATGAACACGCAATGGGCGCAGAGGCCGAGAGAGCTTACAGGCGGCTTGCTGGGAATAGAACTCAAGAGTCTTTCACGCTCTCCGTGGCGAGAGAAATCCGATGAACATATGCTGACACCCTTGCGCTTCATGGTCGCGGGGAATGGGACGTCGATTTAGCTCTACCGGCACCTCGCGACCATCAGCGTTATGTCATCGTATTGGCCGTTAGGGCTGTGCTGCTGCACTTCTTGAACAATCGATGTCACCAATTCTTTGCAGGTCAAGCCGCGCCCTCGCGCGATTGCTTCAATCAATCGCTCTTCGCCAAACTCGTCTCCCGCATCGTTGAATGATTCGGTGACCCCATCCGTATAAATTACGATGGTGTCACCGGGATACAGGCGACGCTCGCCCATATAACAGTCCCAATCCTTGAACAAGCCTACAACCGTGCAAGTAGAGTCCAGGCGCTCCAGGCTGTCGTGGTCACGGAATAACAACGCGGGAAGGTGACCGCAGTTGGCGTAACGCAGGCGGCGGGCTTTGTCGTCGTAGTCGCCGAAAAACAGGCTGGCGTAGGCACTGTCGTTGGTGTTTTCGTAGAAAACTTGATTGACAGAGCGTAGCAGGCGTTGCGGTTCATCCATGGCCATCATGGAATGTCCGCGCAGGTTCGCCTGCAAATTCACCATCATGAGCGCGGCGGCGATTCCCTTCCCGGCGATGTCGCCGATGACCAGGCCCAGCCTCTCCCGGCCCAGGGGAAGAAAATCATAGTAGTCTCCGCCCACCTGCCGGGCTTGAATGCAGACGCCGTGGTAATCCAGTGTTTTGAGCGGGGGCAGGTCTTGAGGAAATAGCCGCGCCTGTACCTGTTTGGCGATGGACAATTCCTGCTCGGCGCGTCGTTCGATCTCTTGTCTTTCGGCCCGGCTGCGGCGTTCCTGTTCGATCTGCTGGGTAAGCTCATCCCGGCCGACCAGGGCAAATGAGTTTCCGTCCAAATCCTGGAACGTAGTGAAAACGCCGCCCCAGACCGGCTGCTGCGGAGGGTGTTGAAACTGGACCCCTCGCCGGCGCCATTCTTCGTATTTTGCCGGAACATCTTCCGTGATGAAGACTGCATTGCTGCATCGGCCGATCAGTTGGTGCTCTGGGGCATCCGGGCCTGGACAAACCAATCCCAGGGCCGCCGAGCCATCCGGGGGGCCGACCGCGATCCAGCGTCCTCCTTCGAACTTTGCGTCGACCATGAGGTTGAAACCCAGCTGATCCACGTAAAAGCGCAGGCTCTTGTCCAGGTCGCGGACAAAAATAGTTACGTGGTGGAGACGGAGGTACAGGCTCCGGGGATCGAGGTTCGCGGCGATTCCCGTGTGCAGCTGGGATGCGTGATCCATTTGGGAATTATAAAGTTTCGTAACCAAAATTAACCGCCGATGTGCACCATGGTCCGCGACGCGGGCACAAAATCCGGTTCACCGATGTGGTGGCGTTCTTCTTTTTTCTGCACCACCTCGCGGATGAAGTCCGCCAGGTCTTGATCGCTGGCTCCACGACGCATCAGGCCATGAAGATCGTGGTCCCAAATCGAGAACAGGCAGG